>ERZ772967.726-NODE-726-length-24678-cov-4.090728_pt1 | contig 24678 bp, 17 predicted proteins | sample MGYA00511677_ERZ772967 | MGnify/ENA primary metagenome ERZ772967 (study PRJEB29015, sample SAMEA2737931) | human oral metagenome | biome: human oral; feature: human-associated habitat; material: dental | place: China | collected 2146 ...
TAACGGAACGGCTCTTTTAAACTAAACTCGACCATTCATTGCAGAGTTTCCATCCATTGATGGCGCTAGCTGACTTAGGTTATGTGTGAATGTGTCGTTTTCAAGAGGGTAATGCCTGTGTAGCTCAGCGGTAGAGCACTTCCTTGGTAAGGAAGAGGTCCCGAGTTCAAGTCTCGGCACCGGCTCGGATAAATAGAAAAGAAGAAGGAAATTATTAATTATTACATAAAAGACAATTTGAGTTATGGCAAAAGAACATTTTAACAGGACAAAACCGCATGTAAACATCGGTACGATCGGTCACGTTGACCATGGTAAAACGACCTTGACAGCTGCTATTACAACTGTTTTGGCGAAGAAAGGTCTTTCCGAGCTGCGTTCGTTCGATTCGATCGATAACGCTCCGGAAGAAAAGGAAAGAGGTATTACCATTAATACGTCGCACGTGGAATATGAGACGGCAAACCGTCACTATGCACACGTAGACTGTCCGGGTCACGCCGACTATGTGAAGAATATGGTAACGGGGGCTGCTCAGATGGATGGCGCTATCATCGTTGTGGCTGCTACCGACGGTCCGATGCCTCAGACTCGCGAACATATCTTGTTGGCTCGCCAGGTGAACGTTCCTCGTTTGGTTGTGTTTATGAACAAATGCGATATGGTGGACGATGCTGAAATGCTGGAACTTGTAGAAATGGAAATGCGCGAACTGCTTTCGTTCTATAATTTCGATGGCGATAATACTCCTGTTATTCAGGGTTCTGCCTTGGGTGGCTTGAATGGAGATGCTAAATGGGAAGAAAAGATCATGGAGTTGATGGATGCCGTCGATTCTTGGATTCCGCTGCCTCCGCGCGATGTGGATAAACCGTTCTTGATGCCGGTGGAAGACGTGTTCTCGATTACGGGACGTGGTACAGTAGCTACGGGACGTATCGAAACGGGAGTGGTCCACACGGGAGATGAAGTGCAGATTATTGGTCTGGGTGCTGACGGAAAAAAATCCGTGGTAACAGGGGTTGAAATGTTCCGTAAGATTCTGGACGAAGGTCAGGCCGGAGATAACGTGGGTCTGTTGCTCCGTGGTATTGACAAGAATGAAATCAAGCGCGGTATGGTGCTTTGCCATCCGGGGCAGGTTAAGCCTCACTCCAAGTTTAAGGCGGAGGTTTATATCTTGAAGAAAGAAGAAGGCGGCCGTCATACGCCGTTCCACAATAAATATCGTCCGCAGTTCTATATCCGTACGCTGGATGTGACGGGTGAAATCACTCTGCCGAGTGGCGTGGAGATGGTTATGCCCGGTGATAACGTGACAATCGAGGTGGAATTGATCTATCCGGTAGCATGTAATATCGGTTTGCGTTTCGCCATCCGTGAAGGTGGCCGTACGGTAGGTGCCGGTCAGATTACGGAATTGTTGGATTAAGTTTTAACAGCATACAGTCGATTGGTTCATAACGGTCGACTGTGCTTTACGGAAGTAGCTCAGTCGGTAGAGCACTGGTCTCCAAAACCAGGTGTCGGGAGTTCGAGCCTCTCCTTCCGTGCAATAAATAACGAATAATGAAGAGAGTAATAGCTTATATCAAAGACTCGTATAACGAGCTTGTACATAAGGTTTCTTGGCCGACGAAAGCCGAGCTGTCAAATAGTGCTGTCGTTGTTATGTTTGCTTCCCTTATCATAGCAGTACTTATTGGCGCCATTGACTTCGGATTTGAGGCTGTGATGAAATTCATCTACAGTTTATAGGTTTTTTTGTAATGTCAGATTCTCAACAAAAATTCTATGTTCTCCGCGCAATCAGCGGGAAGGAGAATAAGGTGCGTGAATATCTGGAGGCTGAAATGAGAAATTCGGACTTGGGAAATTATGTTTCACAAGTGCTTATTCCAACAGAGAAGACGTTTACCATGCGTAATGGCAAAAAGGTCGTCAAAGAGCGCGCCTATTTGCCGGGATACGTATTGGTGGAGGCCAATCTGGTGGGCGAGGTGATCCATCGTTTGCGCGAGATACCCAATGTGATCGGATTTTTGGGTGGGGTGGAGCACCCTATTCCTTTGCGTCCGTCGGAGGTGAGTCGTGTGTTAGGGACACTGGATGAATTACAGGAGCAACCGGAAGAACTCGATGTTCAGTATGATGTAGGTGAGACCGTGAAAGTGACGTATGGCCCTTTCAACGGCTTCAGCGGTATCATTGAAGAAGTGAATGCGGAGAAAAAGAAACTCAAGGTGATTGTTAAAATCTTTGGACGTAAAACGCCCCTTGAATTAAGTTATGTACAAGTAGAGAAAGAATAGTCGTGGTTACGAATGACGGGTTCTTTTTCAAGATATGAATTAAATATTAAATTAAAAAAAGATGGCGAAAGAAATTGCTGGACAAATTAAATTACAGATAAAAGGAGGAGCAGCCAACCCTTCTCCTCCTGTTGGACCTGCATTGGGCTCCAAAGGGATAAATATCATGGAGTTCTGCAAGCAATTCAATGCCAGGACCCAAGACAAGGCCGGTAAGGTGTTGCCTGTGGTAATTACCTATTATGCGGATAAGACGTTTGACTTCGTTGTAAAGACACCGCCTGTTGCTGTGCAGCTGCTTGAGGCCAGCAAGCAAAAGAGCGGGTCGGCACAACCTAACCGTAAGAAAGTGGCGCAAGTCACTTGGGATACGGTGAAGGCCATTGCTGAAGACAAGTTGGTCGATCTGAACTGCTTTACCGTTGAATCTGCGATGAAGATGGTCGCCGGTACAGCGCGAAGCATGGGGATTACGGTCACTGGAACATTCCCGGAAACGAACCATTAAAAGTCGATTGGAAGATGAGTAAAGTAACGAAAAATCGGAAATTGGCGGCGGGTAAGCTTGAAGAAGGGAAAATGTACACATTGCAGGAAGCTTCGGCATTAGTCAAAGAAATCACGACAACTAAGTTTGATGCTTCGGTAGATGTGGATGTTCGTCTCGGTGTTGACCCCCGTAAATCCAACCAAATGGTGAGAGGGGTAGTATCGCTTCCTCACGGGACAGGTAAAGAAACAAGGGTTCTTGTATTGTGTACTCCTGATAAAGAAGCCGAGGCAAAAGCGGCCGGAGCCGATTATGTAGGACTGGATGAGTATATCGAAAAAATCAAAGGCGGATGGACCGATATCGATATTATCATCACGATGCCCGCTATCATGGGTAAAATTGGTGCATTAGGACGTGTCTTGGGCCCTCGCGGCTTGATGCCGAATCCTAAAAGCGGAACCGTAACGAATGAAATTGGGAACGCCGTGAAAGAGGTGAAACAAGGTAAAATCGATTTTAAAGTCGACAAAGCCGGAATCGTTCACTCTTCTGTCGGTAAAGTATCTTTTAGCCCGGAGCAGATAAGCGGAAATGCGAAAGAATTTATTTCAACGCTTATCAAATTGAAACCGTCGGCAGCCAAAGGTACTTATATAAAGAGCATTTATCTTTCCAGTACAATGAGTCCGGGAATAAAGGTTGACCCGAAAACGCTTGAAGATTAATTACTTTAAAGTTTAGGAACAGATGAAAAAGGAAGATAAAGGTATCGTTGTTGAACGGCTGGCCGAAACATTGAAAGCGTATGGAAACTTCTACTTGACGGACATCGAAGCCTTGGATGCGGAGAAGACGAGTGCGTTGAGAAGGGTTTGTTACAAGGAAAATGTGAAGTTAGTCGTTGTAAAAAATACTTTGTTTAAAAAAGCTTTGGAGTCCATGGACACGGACTACTCGGCATTGTATGAAACCCTCAAGGGGAATACGGCCGTTATGTTTTCGAACGTGGTGAATGCTCCGGCTCGCTTGATGAAGGATTTTACGAAAGGCATGAAAGGAGAGGTTAAGCCTCAACTGAAAGCTGCCTATGTACAGGAAAGTTTCTACATTGGGGCAGAAAATTTGGATGCTTTGGTCAATCTGAAGAGCAGAGAAGAGATGATTGGAGATGTGATTGGATTGTTGCAGTCGCCGATCAAGAATGTGATGTCTGCTTTGCAATCTTCATCCGGACAGGCAATTCATGGTATTTTACAAACGCTCGAGAAGAGATAAAAATTTAATTAATAGAATAATAATCATTTAAATCATACAAAAATGGCAGATTTGAAAGCTTTTGCAGAACAATTGGTAAATCTTACCGTAAAGGAAGTGAGCGAATTAACGACGATTTTGAAAGAAGAATACGGCATTGAACCGGCTGCGGCAGCCGTAGCGGTAGCAGCCGGTCCGGCAGCCGGTGCCGCCGCCGCCGAAGAGAAATCTTCTTTTGATGTGGTACTGAAATCCGCCGGTGCTAATAAGCTGGCAGTCGTTAAATTAGTGAAAGAATTGACCGGTCTGGGCTTGAAAGAAGCAAAAGATATGGTTGACGGTGCTCCGAACAACGTCAAAGAAGGTGTGGCTAAGGCCGAAGCTGAAGATTTGAAGAAAAAGTTGGAAGAAGCAGGAGCAGAAGTTGAGCTTAAATAGTGTCTATGGCCTGATAAACAGGTGATATGGTTAAGTCTCCCCGTACGTCGGGGATTCTTAACCTTTTTGCGTCTATTTCATTACAAGTTCAAAAACAATTCCTAACTACTAACTAAATGTCTTCTGCAGCTCAAACTCAAAGGATAAATTTTGCTTCGATCAAGAACTTCCTTGCTTATCCGGACTTCCTCGAAGTACAATTGAAGTCATTTCAAGACTTTTTACAACTTGATACGCCGCCCGAAAAAAGAAAAAAGGAAGGTTTGTATAAAGTGTTTTCCGAAAACTTCCCGATTGCCGATACACGAAATAATTTTGTGCTGGAGTTTTTGGATTATTATGTAGATCCGCCTCGGTATTCCATTGATGAATGCATTGCACGCGGACTGACATACAGTGTTCCGTTAAAGGCTAAACTTAAATTGTATTGTACCGATCCGGAGCATGAAGATTTCGATACGGTGATTCAAGACGTCTATCTGGGACCGATACCTTATATGACTGATCGGGGTACGTTTGTGATAAACGGAGCCGAACGTGTCGTCGTATCACAATTGCACCGTTCGCCCGGTGTGTTTTTCGGACAAAGTACGCATGCCAACGGAACGAAATTATATTCTGCCCGTATTATTCCGTTTAAAGGCTCATGGATCGAGTTTGCAACGGATATCAACAATGTCATGTATGCGTATATCGACCGTAAGAAAAAGTTACCCGTAACGACGTTGTTGCGTGCAATCGGTTTCGAGAGTGACAAGGATATTCTCGAAATATTCAATCTGGCAGAAGAAGTCAAAGTAACCAAAACGAACTTAAAGAAATATGTCGGGCGGAAGTTAGCGGCTCGCGTGTTGAAGACCTGGGTGGAAGATTTTGTCGATGAAGATACGGGTGAAGTTGTTTCCATCGAACGAAATGATGTTGTTATCGACCGTGAAGCGGAATTAAGCGAAGACAGTATTCAGGAAATTATAGATTCTGGGGTGCAATATATCCTGTTGCATCGTGAAGATCAGAATCTGGCTGATTATGCGATCATTTACAATACGCTTCAGAAAGATCCGAGCAATTCCGAGAAGGAAGCCGTATTGTATATTTATCGTCAATTACGTAATGCGGAGCCGGCGGATGAAGCCAGTGCTCGAGAAGTGATTACGAACCTGTTCTTCTCCGAAAAGCGTTATGATTTGGGAGATGTGGGGCGTTTCCGTATAAATCGTAAGTTAGGATTGACCACCGGCGAAGACATCCGGGTTCTAACGAAAGAAGATATTATTGAGATTATCAAATATCTGATTGAATTGATCAACTCGAAGGCGGTGGTAGATGATATTGACCATTTGAGTAACCGTCGTGTCCGGACGGTCGGTGAACAGCTATACAACCAGTTCGGAATCGGTTTGGCGCGTATGTCGCGTACGGTTCGTGAACGGATGAATGTTCGTGATAACGAGGTTTTTACACCGATTGATCTGATCAATGCCAAAACGATTTCGTCGGTTGTGAACTCTTTCTTCGGGACGAATGCGCTGTCGCAATTTATGGATCAGACGAACCCGTTGGCAGAGATTACCCATAAGCGTCGTTTGTCGGCCTTAGGTCCCGGAGGCCTATCGCGCGAGCGTGCCGGATTCGAGGTGCGTGACGTTCACTATACGCATTACGGACGTCTTTGTCCGATTGAAACGCCGGAAGGCCCGAATATCGGATTGATTTCTTCGCTTTGTGTGTATGCGAAAATCAATGAGCTGGGATTCATCTCGACTCCTTACCGTAAGGTCGAAGAAGGAAGGGTAAACTTTTCGGAGGAGGCCTTGGAGTATTATACCGCAGAAGAAGAAGAAAGCAAAATCGTAGCACAAGGAAACGCTCCGCTGGATGATCACGGACGTTTTGTGCGTGATAAGGTGAAATCGAGATATGAGGCCGATTTTCCTGTGGTAGAGCCGGAGAAAGTCGACTTGATGGACGTTGCTCCGACTCAGATCGCTTCGATTGCGGCGGCGCTGATTCCTTTCCTTGAACATGACGATGCGAACCGCGCCTTGATGGGATCGAACATGATGCGTCAGGCCGTACCGTTGATTCGTACCGATGCCCCGATTGTCGGAACCGGTATTGAAGCGCAGGTAGCCCGTGATTCTCGTACCCAGATCATCGCAGAAGGAGAGGGCGAAATCGTCTTTGTCGATGCTACCTGTATCAAGATTAAATATGACCGTACGGAAGACGAAGAATTTGTAAGTTTTGAAGATGCGGTGAAGACGTATACCATTCCGAAATGGCGGAAGACGAACCAAAGTACAACGGTCGATTTGCGTCCGATTTGTCGTTGCGGTCAACGGGTAAAAGCCGGAGATATCTTGACGGAAGGCTATTCGACGCAAAACGGGGAACTTGCCTTGGGACGCAACGTCAAGGTCGCTTATATGCCCTGGAAGGGATATAACTATGAGGACGCTGTAGTGCTGAATGAACGCATGGTACGTGAGGATTTCTTTACGTCGGTTCATGTGGATGAGTATATTTTGGAGGTACGTGAAACGAAGCGTGGTATGGAAGAATTGACTTCCGATATCCCCAACGTGAGTGAGGAGGCCATCAAAGACCTTGACGAACGCGGTATCATTCGTGTAGGCGCACACGTTAAACCCGGGGATATCCTGATCGGAAAGATCACCCCGAAAGGAGAGTCCGATCCTTCTCCCGAAGAAAAATTGTTACGTGCAATATTCGGAGACAAGGCCGGCGACGTAAAAGACGCTTCGTTGAAGGCAACGCCCTCGTTGCAAGGAGTCGTTATCGAAACGAGCCTATTCTCGAAGATGATAAAAAAACGCAATTCTCGTATGTCCGATAAGGCGGTGCTGCCGAAATTGGACGAAGAATACGAAGAGAAGATGGGCACATTGAGAAGTTTGCTTGTCGATAAGTTGCAGGAGCTCACAAACGGTAAGACCTCGCAGGGCGTAAAGGACTATCTGAATACGGAGGTGATTGCCCGTGGTGCCAAGTTTTCGCGTAAAGCCTTGGAAGAATTGGACTATAACACGGTGCAAGTAAGTAAATGGACGACCGACGCCCATAAAAATGAGTTGATCAAGCAGCTGATTGTTAATTATCTGAAGAAGTATAAAGAATTAGATGCCGAGTTGCGCAGGAAGAAGTTCGATCTCACGATTGGAGACGAGTTGCCTACGGGAATCGTGCAGATCGCAAAAGTTTACATTGCCAAGAAACGTAAGATTCAGGTCGGCGATAAGATGGCTGGACGTCATGGGAACAAAGGCATCGTTTCGAAGATTGTACGTCAGGAAGACATGCCTTTCCTTGAGGATGGCACACCGGTGGATATTTGTTTGAATCCGTTGGGTGTACCTTCACGTATGAACCTCGGACAGATCTTCGAAGCCGTCTTAGGATGGGCAGGAAAGACACTCGATGTGAAATTTGCTACGCCGATATTCGACGGGGCGTCGATCGACGATTTGAATGAATGGACTGATAAAGCAGGCCTCCCGCGTTATGGTAAGACTTACTTGTATGACGGCGGTACGGGAGAGCGTTTCGATCAGCCGGCAACGGTGGGAGTCACGTACTTCCTGAAGCTGGGACACATGGTCGACGATAAGATGCACGCTCGTTCCATCGGCCCCTATTCGTTGATTACGCAGCAGCCCTTAGGAGGTAAGGCACAGTTTGGCGGTCAACGCTTCGGAGAGATGGAGGTCTGGGCAATTGAGGCCTTCGGTGCCGCTCATATCTTGCAAGAAATCCTGACGATCAAATCGGACGATGTGGTCGGCCGTTCGAAAGCGTATGAAGCGATTGTGAAAGGAGAGAATATGCCTAAACCGGGTATTCCCGAGTCGTTGAATGTTTTGCTTCATGAATTGAGAGGCCTTTGTTTAAGTCTTACATTAGATTAAAAGATAACTCTTTATAAAATAGAAAGATATGGCTTTTAGAAGAGAAAATAAGATAAAGAGTGAGTTCACGAAGATTACCGTCGGATTGGCTTCGCCGGAAGAGATTCTCGAAAACTCGTACGGAGAAGTATTGAAGCCGGAAACGATCAATTACCGTACATACAAACCCGAACGCGACGGTTTGTTTTGTGAACGGATTTTTGGCCCGGTGAAAAATTACGAATGTTATTGCGGAAAATATAAGCGTATTCGTTATAAGGGGATTGTCTGTGATCGATGCGGTGTGGAAGTGACGGAAAAGAAGGTGCGCCGCGAGCGTTCCGGACATATTCAGTTGGTTGTTCCGGTGGCGCATATCTGGTATTTTCGTTCTTTACCGAATAAGATCGGTTATCTGTTGGGACTGCCTACCAAGAAAATGGATTCGATCATCTATTATGAACGGTATATCGTGATTCAGAAAGGGGCCGCGGAAGGTGTCAATGACATGGACCTGTTGTCCGAGGAAGAATATCTGAATATCATCGATACTTTACCGAAAGAAAATCAGATGCTTGAGGACACCGACCCGAACAAGTTTATCGCAAAGATCGGGGCAGAAGCGATTTACGACTTACTTGTTCGTTTGGATTTGGATACCTTATCCTACGATCTGCGTCATCATGCAACAACAGACACTTCGCAGCAACGAAAGAATGAAGCGTTGAAACGTTTGCAGGTCGTTGAATCGTTCCGTGCGTCGAAAGGTCGGAATAAGCCGGAGTGGATGATTATTAAGGTGGTTCCCGTTATCCCGCCGGAATTGCGTCCGCTTGTTCCGCTCGATGGAGGCCGTTTTGCCACCTCCGATTTGAACGATCTGTATCGTCGTGTGATCATCCGTAACAATCGTCTGAAACGGTTGATCGATATCCGTGCCCCGGAAGTCATTCTTCGAAACGAAAAACGAATGTTGCAGGAGGCTGTCGATTCATTGTTCGACAACTCGCGCAAGTCGAGCGCTGTGAAAACGGATGCCAACCGTCTGCTGAAATCGCTTTCAGACAGTCTGAAAGGAAAACAGGGACGATTCCGTCAGAATCTGTTGGGAAAACGTGTCGACTATTCCGCACGGTCGGTGATTGTCGTCGGACCTGAGTTGAAAATGCACGAATGCGGTCTGCCGAAAGGCATGGCTGCTGAGTTATATAAGCCGTTCATCATTCGTAAATTGATCGAACGGGGCATTGTTAAGACGGTCAAATCCGCCAAAAAAATCGTAGATCGCAAAGAGCCGGTCGTATGGGATATTCTGGAATATGTGATGAAAGGACATCCGGTATTGCTGAACCGCGCTCCGACATTGCACCGTTTGGGTATTCAGGCCTTCCAGCCCAAGCTCATCGAAGGGAAGGCAATACAGTTGCATCCTCTGGCTTGTACGGCGTTCAATGCCGACTTTGACGGTGACCAGATGGCGGTCCATTTGCCGCTCGGTAACGAAGCCGTGCTTGAAGCGCAGATGCTGATGCTCGCTTCACATAATATTCTGAATCCCGCCAATGGGGCCCCGATTACGGTACCTTCTCAGGATATGGTGCTCGGTTTGTATTATATCACAAAACTTCGGCATGGAGCGAAAGGCGAAGGACTTGTTTTCTACGGACCTGAGGAGGCAATGATCGCATACAACGAGAAAAAGTTGGATATTCATGCGCCGATTAAGGTCTATGTGAACGACTTGAATGAGGAAGGCGGAATGGTCAGAAAGATGGTGGAAACGTCTGTCGGTCGTTTGATGGCCAATGAATATGTACCGGATGAAGTTGGATATATTAATGAGGTTTGGGGAAAGAAAGCCCTGCGCGATATCATCAGCCGTGTGATCAAAGTGTGCGGTGTGGCGCGTACGGCGCAGTTCCTTGACGACATCAAGAATCTGGGGTATTATATGGCCTTCAAAGGCGGTTTGTCATTCAATCTGGCCGATGTGCTGATCCCACCGGAAAAGGACGAGATCGTGAAAGAAGGGTATGATGAAGTGGAACAGATTACGGCGAACTATAACATGGGCTTCATCACGAATAACGAACGTTATAATCAGATTATCGATACGTGGACACACGTCAACAGCCGTTTGTCGAAAACCCTGATTGAGCAACTCAGCGCTGACGATGACGGATTCAACTCCATCTATATGATGATGGATTCCGGGGCACGCGGATCGAAAGAACAGATTCGTCAGCTCTCGGGAATGCGCGGATTGATGGCCAAGCCGCAGAAGAGCGGAAGTGAGGGCGGACAAATCATTGAAAACCCGATTTTGTCGAACTTTAAAGAGGGATTGTCGGTGCTGGAGTACTTTATCTCGACGCACGGCGCCCGGAAAGGGTTGGCGGATACGGCGCTGAAGACAGCTGACGCCGGTTACTTGACCCGTCGTCTTGTCGACGTTTCACATGATGTGATCATCAATGAGGAGGACTGCGGCACATTGCGCGGGCTGACTTGTACGGAATTGAAAAACAATGAAGAAGTGATTGCATCGCTTTACGAACGCATCCTCGGTCGTGTATCGGTTCACGATGTTATTCACCCGATTACGGGAAAAACCATCGTTAAGTCGGGCGAGGAAATTCGAGAGGAGCAAGCAATGGAAATTCAAAACTCACCGATTGAAAGTGTAGAAATTCGCTCGGTACTGACTTGTGAGTCGAAGAAGGGCGTTTGTGCGAAGTGCTATGGGCGTAACCTGGCAACGGGACAAATGGTGCAGAAAGGTGAAGTCGTTGGTGTCATTGCCGCACAGTCTATTGGTGAGCCGGGAACACAGTTGACGCTTCGTACGTTCCACGTCGGCGGTATCGCATCGAATATTGCGACGGAGAACAGTTTGGTTTCGAAATACGACGGAGTACTTGAGATTGATGAGCTGCGTGCCGTCGATTCGGAAACGGAAAAGTGCAAGATCGTAGTCAGTCGTTTGGCGGAGCTGCGTATCGTAGATCCTCATACGAAAATTATCTTGCATAATCATAATATCCCTTACGGTTCGAAGCTATTCTTCGAGCATGGAGCAACCGTTCGGAAGGGAGATAAGATTATCGAATGGGACCCGTTCAATGCGGTGATTGTTTCCGAAGTTGCAGGAAAGATTACTTTCGAAAGCATGGATGAAAATGTGACGTATAAGATTGAAAGTGATGAAACGACCGGATTGAAAGAGAAGATCATCATCGAGTCGAAAGATAAGACGAAGGTACCGGCTGCGCATGTTTTGGATGCTGAGAATCAGCTATTGAAGAATTATTCATTGCCTTTGGGTGCTCATGTGGTCAAGGAAGAAGGCGACATGATCAAAGCGGGTGAGGTGTTAGTAAAGATTCCGCGTGCGGTGGGTAAAACCGGTGATATTACAGGTGGATTGCCGCGTGTTACGGAGTTGTTCGAGGCGCGTAACCCGTCTAATCCGGCGATTGTTTCGGAGATTGACGGTGAGATCAGTTTTGGAAAAATCAAACGCGGTAATCGTGAAATCATGGTAACTTCGAAGCTTGGAGAGGTGAAGAAGTACATGGTTCCCTTGTCGAAACAGTTGCTGGTGCAGGAAAACGATTACGTACGCGCCGGCATGCCGCTCTCCGACGGCGCGATTACTCCATCCGATATTCTGGCGATCAAAGGCCCTACGGCCGTTCAGGAATATATCGTGAACGAGGTACAGGATGTTTATCGTCTGCAGGGAGTGAAGATTAACGACAAGCATTTTGAGGTGATCGTTCGTCAGATGATGCGCAAGGTCGAAGTCGTGGATCCGGGAGATACTCGTTTTCTCGAACAGCAGGTCGTTGACAAGCTCGAAGTGATGGAAGAGAACGACCGCATCTGGGGTAAGAAAGTGGTGACGGATGCCGGTGATTCGGGAACGCTTAATGCGGGACAGATTGTCACGGCGCGTAAACTTCGTGACGAAAACAGTATGCTCAAACGTCGTGACAAAAAACCGGTAGAAGCGCGGGATGCCGTTCCTGCAACAACGAATCAGATCCTGCAGGGAATCACACGCGCAGCTCTGCAGACCTCCAGCTTTATGTCGGCCGCCTCATTCCAGGAGACAACCAAGGTGCTGAATGAAGCGGCGATCTGCGGAAAAATCGATCGTCTCGAGGGGTTGAAGGAAAATGTGATTTGCGGTCATTTGATCCCGGCCGGAACCGGACAGCGTGAATATGAAAAACTGACCGTCGGCGCCAAGGAGGAATTCGACCGGATTGCGGCCAGCCGTGCCAATGTGGTCGATCTTTCGGAGGTAGAGATGGATAAGTAAAGGTTCATTCCTAATAGCACTCTTATGTTGGCGAAGAATCAAAAAGCGCTTATTGCCATTGCGGGAGGGCAGGATATCTGTCTTCTCCCCCCAATGGCGAATCGTCATGGGCTGATTACGGGAGCTACAGGTACGGGAAAGACGTGTACCTTGCAAAATATGGCTGAAACCTTCAGTAGTATGGGGGTTCCCGTGTTTGCCACGGATATCAAAGGCGATCTTTCCGGGGTTAGCAGGCCGGGAGGCAGCAATCCGCATCTGCAAAAAAGTGTCGACCGGAATCGTCTTGCAGAGAAAGGCTTCGAATACCGCGGCTTTCCAGTATGTTTCTGGGACATTTTCGGAGAGCAGGGACATCCGTTGCGTACGACGGTCTCCGAGATGGGACCCGTGCTTCTCAGCCGTCTGCTTGATTTGAACGACATACAGAGCAGTGTGCTCACGATCGCCTTTCACATCGCTGACAATGAGCAGCTCTTGTTGATCGATCTGAAGGATTTGCGTAAAATGCTCGAACATCTCGGTACGGAACGAGGTAAATATATGGTATCGTATGGCAATATTTCGCCGGCCAGCATCGGAGCGATTCAGCGTGGACTGTTGGCACTCGAGGAACAGGGGGGCGACGTATTCTTCGGAGAACCGGCGTTTGATATATTCGACTTTATGCAGACGCAGGGCGGACGCGGGGTCATCAATATACTTGCAGCCGATAAACTGATTCGCTCGCCTAAAATTTATACTTCTTTTTTATTATACCTGCTTTCCGAACTTTTCGAGCAGCTGCCCGAAGTTGGCGATCCGGACAAGCCTAAACTTGTCTTCTTCTTTGATGAAGCGCATATGCTCTTCAACGATATCTCGAAAGCGTTGTTGGAGAAAATCGAACAGGTGGTCCGTCTGATCCGTTCGAAAGGGGTAGGTATATATTTCTGTACGCAAAATCCGCTTGATGTGCCTGAAACGATTTTGGGACAGATGGGGAACCGTGTGCAGCATGCGTTACGTGCTTTTACGCCTCGCGATCAGAAGGCGGTGGTTACGGCTGCATCGACCTTCCGACAGAATCCGGCATTCGATACGAAGAAGGTCATTACGGAGCTTGGGGTAGGAGAGGCCCTCGTTTCGTTTCTTGACGAAAAAGGCAGCCCGACAATGGTTGAACGTGCGGTCATCCTTCCTCCGGAAGGACAGGCCGGCCCTGTCACTCCGGACGAACGTCGACGAATGATGCAGACCTCGCTCGTATTCGGTAAATATGAACGATCGGTAGACCGTGAATCGGCTTTTGAGATTTTATCCGGTCGATTGGCCCGGACACGGCAGGCGCAGGAAGAAGCCGTGCGTCAGAAAGAGGAGATCAGGCAACAAAAGGAGTTAGAGCGTCAACAACGCGCAGCACGTGTCGAACGTGAGCGATTGGAGCGTCAGCGCAAGCGTGAAAAAGATAATAGCGTGATGGGTAGCTTGACCAAGATGGCTTCGACTAAGGCTAAACGCGAGGTAGTCAATGCTTTGTTTAAGTTTGGTCGCGGCCTGCTGGGATCATTGATGAAGTGATCCTCTTCTTGTTTTGATATCCAATGTTGTTTTTTGCTCTTTTTTCTCGAGATTATTTGGATTTCTTTAAAAAATCTATTATATTTGCAGACAAAGAAGAATGAGTAAAGCCGCATTGTTAGATTGGGAAACTCATCAGATAAAATACAATTCCGAGACACGCTCTTGGCGCTGATGGCGGGCTGCAATTCCTTGTGAATGCTTCGGCACAGCAGATTACAAAGGCGTCAAAGGCACTCAAAACCTGTCATACGGAGTTTGTTCATATCGGCAGTGCGGCCTCCCATAAAAGAGGATGTGTCAAAACGTAATGTTGGGGCGCATCCTCTTTAATTAATCCGTATTTTTTGTCATTTTTTTTTCGGGGAAATTCAGCTTTTTTCTATGTTTGCAGTATGTGTAAGAAATATCTTCCTGTGGGTATGAAAGAGGCGGTGACTCATTGTCTGGATTCTTTCGTGCCGTTTTATTTATATCGTTTGCCCGAACGGGAGGGAGGACGGCTGGGTTTCGGAGTTTCGCTGAGCGGACGAATAGAGCGTAAGACGGCGGATTTTTCCGTTCCCGGTTTTGTTGCGGCTCCTTTCGATTCGGAAGAAGAGGCTTACTTCATTCCGGGGGAATTCGAATGCGAGGGAGATTTGACGGATAAGGCGGTGCGGGATTTGAAGGATGCCGTATTCTCCGGTATCCGTATGCCTTGTCCGGAATCCGGAGATATGGATAAGGAAGCTTACCGTACGGCTTTTGAGGAAATCATGCGCCGGATAGATTCCGGGGTATTGGAAAAGGTGGTTTTATCCCGCACCTTGACCCTTAAGAGGGGCGATTCCGGATTCTCCGACGTTTTTTCTTATTGGGAGTTGCTCCGGAAGGCTTATCCCCATGCTTTCGTTTTTCTCTATTTTATTCCGGGAAAGGGAGTATGGGCGGGAGCGAGTCCGGAACTCCTGTTGGATTATACGAAAGGACGTGTAAAGACGATGGCTTTGGCCGGAACCAGGCCCGTATCTTTCGAAGGCGAGTTGCTTAAGCCGTGGACACAAAAAGAGATAAGAGAGCAAGGAGTAGTCAGGGACTATATCCGGGAAGTGCTTGAAAATCGTTGTCGCAGCGTAGAGATGTCGGAGACCCGCACCTTTATGGCCGGGAATATTTGCCATTTGTGTACGGATTTTACGGCATTGACCGGAGACGGCTTAGAAAGCTTGCTTAAAGCGCTTCATCCTACCCCGGCACTCGGCGGATTCCCCCGTAAGGAAGCTTTGGCGTGTATCCGGGAGGTAGAGGTGCATGAACGCAAATTTTACGGAGGATATTTGGGGCCTGTGGGTAAGGATGTTGCAAGATTGTATGTGAACATCCGTTCGATGGAATTGTTTCCCGGGGCATTCCGGCTTTATGTGGGAGGAGGTATAAACGGAGATTCGGTATTCGAAGACGAATGGGAAGAGACCTCGGATAAGGCGGCTACTCTTTTGAATGTGCTTGGAATACATTCCGTCGGAGATAAGGCGAATTTTAATGATAATGCAAGATGATGGATTCGGATTATTCGGATAAGAAAGGCGTAAGCGTATTGATGGATTTATTCGAGATGAAGGGCATACGTAAACTCGTTATGTCGCCCGGTTCGCGAAATGCACCTCTTCTGTTTTCTTTCTCCCGGAATCCCGCTTTCGAGAAATACGTGATTGCGGATGAGCGTTCCGCCGGTTTTTTCGCTCTCGGATTGGCTTTGGCCTCGGGTGAAGCCGTAGGATTGGTTTGTACTTCCGGTACGGCCATGTTGAATTATGCTCCTGCCGTTGCCGAGGCTTTTTACAGGGGGATTCCTTTGGTCGCGGTAACGGCCGACCGTCCGGCCGAATGGATCGATCAGGACGAGGGACAGACGATTCGACAAGAGGGAGCTATGGCCGGTTTCGTTAAGTCGTATTGCAGCTTGAGAGCGGAATTCGATACTTCCGCCTCGGCATGGTATGCCAATCGCCGTTTGAATGAGGTGTTGAACCATGCCCTGATGCCCCGGCGAGGACCCGTACACATCAATATGTCGTTTTGCGAACCGCTATACGGGACTTCCTCCGGATATTCCGGAAAAGAGCGGGCGATAACGTTCGTGAGGGAACGGCAAGAATTGCCGGAAGAGGTATGGGATATGCTCGTAAGGCGTTTTTTGGAAGCTCCCAGAGTGATGATCGTCGCCGGTTTTTATCCTCCCGACGAAGACGTGTCCGCCGCATTGCAGGATATATGCAAATTTCCCCATACGGTTTTGTTTGCCGAGAGTCTCTCCAATATCCGTACGGATACGAGTATAGGTACGGCAGACCGGGTATTGGCTGTAGCCGGAGAAGACGAATCGCTTTATCCGGAACTCCTTATTTCTTTCGGAGGCTCGTTGATTTCCCGTATGTTGAAAACTTTTCTACGGAGGGCGAAACCGGCGGAGCATTGGGGGATAGACGAGAGGTTTCCGGCTCCGGACACTTTCTGTGCGCTTACCCATCATATATGTACGGGAGCTTCGGGCTTTTGGAAGGAATTCGCCGGACGGTTGAAAGACAAGGCACCGGAGTCCCTTTCTCCGGAAGGAGTTTCCTATGCCGGTTCGTGGCAGAGGATAAAACGGAAGGCGGACCTTCTGCACCGCACTTTTATGGCGGATGCGGGATGGAGCGACCTCAAGGCTTTCGAAGTGATTTTACGGCATATCCCCCATGATACCGCCTTGCATGCGGCTAATTCCACGCCTGTACGTTATCTCCAATTATTCGAACACACGCATTATGCGGGAGGAGAATGGAGCAATCGCGGAACCAACGGAATCGAGGGGGCTACTTCCACGGCAATGGGGTTTTCCGAAGTATATTCCGGGACCACCCTTTTGATTACGGGAGATCTGAGTTTTATGTACGATTCCAATGCTTTGTGGATGCCCTATGTAAACGGGCGGATGCGGGTGATCGTGATGCGTAACGGAGGCGGAGGGATATTCCGTTTTATTCCCGGGCCGGATTCTTTGAAGGAATTGGAGACCTGTTTCGAGACTCCGCTCGAAGTTCCCGTAAGGGAAATGGCCGGAGCTTACGGATGGAGGTATATGAAGGCCGCTTCCGCCGAAGAACTGGAAACGGTGTTGCCTTCGTTTTTCGCATCCGGCGACAGGGCGGTCCTGCTCGAGGTGGAAACGCCGAGGTTTGAAAACGCCCCTGTATTGAAATCGTATTTTACATATATTTCGGGGGAGTCTTACCCCGTAAACCGATAGAACTTACAATTAAAATAGATGAATATGAGAGAATGGAAGGAAATAAAGAAATACGAGGATATTTTATTCGAGTATTTCGAGGGAATAGCCAAGATAACCATCAACCGGCCTGAGGTTTATAATGCTTTCCGGCCGCAGACGAATGCCGAAATTCTGGATGCCATGGATATATGCAGGGAGCGTCCGGATATAGGCGTAGTCGTTTTGACCGGAGCCGGCGATAAGGCTTTTTGTTCGGGAGGAGATCAGCATGTGAAAGGGATGGGAGGATATATCGACGGAGGAGGAGTTCCCCGATTGAATGTATTGGATGTGCATAAGGCCATCCGTTCTCTGCCCAAGCCCGTCATTGCCATGGTCAACGGTTATGCCATAGGAGGAGGGCATGTGCTTCATGTGGTATGCGATTTGACGATAGCGGCCGAGCATGCGCGTTTCGGACAGACCGGCCCCAAGGTCGGGAGTTTCGACGGAGGTTTCGGTTCTTCTTATCTTGCCCGTTGTGTAGGTCAGAAGAAGACGAGGGAGATCTGGTTTTTATGCCGTCAGTATACCGCTGCGGAGGCCGAAGCTATGGGGATGGTAAACAAAGTGGTACCTGCCGCGAGGTTGGAGGACGAAACGGTGGACTGGTGCAAGACGATATTGAGCCGGAGTCCGATGGCGATCCGGATGATTAAACGGGCTTTGAATGCGGAGCTCGACGGTCAGAGAGGATTGATGGAGTTTGCAGGGGATGCCACCCTTATGTATTATCTTATGGAAGAAGCTCAGGAGGGGAAAAATGCCTTTTTGGAAAAGCGGACTCCGGATTTCGACAAGTTCCCTAAATTCCCGGGTTGATGCTTAAGGCCGATTATATCCCCTATACCTTGAAATTCAAGGAGCCGGCAGGGACGTCGCGGGGCGTTTTGCATACCAAGCAGACTTATTTCGTGAGGGTATACGACGAGGCTTTCCCCTCTCGGGCAGGTTACGGCGAGGCGGCTTTATTCCGGGGATTGAGTGCGGAAGAGGGAGCGGATTACGAAGAGCGGCTGGCGGAGGTTTGCAACGGCGTTTGCGGGTTTACTCCCGACGCCTGGCAGGCATATCCTTCTTTGTGTTTCGGGATGGAAACGGCGCTTGCCGACTTCGAAGGCGGGGGATTGCTTTTTCCCTCGGCTTTCACTTCCGGCGAGGCGGGGATTCCCATAAACGGTTTGATATGGATGGGGAGCTTCGAAGCTATGCGAAAGCGTGTGGAGGAGAAACGGGAGGAGGGTTTCCGCTGTATAAAACTTAAAATCGGGGCTATCGATTTCGAATCGGAACTCGCTTTGGTACGGATGGTCCGGGAGAAATTCGGGAAGGATGCCGTTATCCGTCTCGATGCGAACGGGGCTTTCGAAGAAGAGGAGGCGATGTATAAATTGGAACGTTTATCCGCCTTCGGTATCCATTCGGTGGAGCAGCCCGTCAGGGCCGGGAATTACGGGGCTATGCGCAGGATTGCGGCGAATGCCCCTGTTGCCGTGGCCTTGGATGAGGAATTGACAGGCTTATACGATGAAACTTCCAAACGGGAGATGTTGGCTTATATCCGTCCGGCCTGTATCGTGCTCAAGCCTTCACTTGTCGGAGGTTTTTACGGCACGGAGCAATGGATAAGGATTGCCGAATCCATGGGGATAGCGTGGTGGATCACTTCCGCTTTGGAGTCGAATATAGGCCTGAATGCCATTGCCCAATGGACCTATATTCATGGGAATCCCCTGCCTCAGGGATTGGGTACGGGCGCTTTGTTTACGAATAATACGGATACGCCTCTTTATACGGAAGGCGGTTATTTGAGATATGCCGTAGGGAAGAGACCTTCCCGTTGCGATGTCGAGGCCTTGTTTCGGGAAAGATATGGAAACGGAGGCTTATGAAAATTCTGTATGAAGACAGGTATTTCAGTTTGCGGGAGATAGCCGCCGGCGCCTTGGGAGATGATGTTCCGTGGAAATCCGCATTGCGTGCATTCGTGTCGGAATGGTGCGATTCACGGGATTTTATAGAGGTACGTACTTCCGGCTCTACGGGTATGCCCAAGCTTATCCGTCTGCCTAAAAAAGCGATGGCGGCTTCGGCACGGCTGACCAATGCTTTTTTCGACATATCCCGGAATTCCGTACTGATGCTCTCTCTTCCGCTTTCTTATATAGCCGGTAAAATGATGGTGGTGAGGGCATTCGAAGCAGGGGCCGTTCTGTTGCCGGAATCTCCCTCTTCTTTGCCTCTTTCTTCCCTGCATACGAAGGTCAAACTCGGAGCGCTCGTACCCCTGCAGGTGGAGGACATCCTGTCTTCGGGGGAATGCCACCGGTTCGAAAAGGTAGAAAATCTTTTGATAGGAGGAGGCCCCCTGGCACGGACTACGAGAGAGCGGTTGGCGGATATTCCCACCCGTTTTTTCGCTACTTACGGAATGACGGAAACGGCATCCCATACGGCTCTTATGCGATTGAACGGAGAGGGAGCTTCCGCTTGTTTCGAGGCTTTGGAAGGAGTGCGTTTCCGCCGGGACGAATCCGGATGTCTTTGCATACATGCTCCCCATATTCGGGACTCGGAGTTTTGCACCCGGGACATGGTAGAGCTCGTAGATGAGAGGCATTTCGTGTGGAAAGGGCGTTTGGATTACGTAATCAATAGCGGGGGGATCAAATTCTCCCCCGAGGAACTGGAAGACCTCGTTTTCCGGGAGATGGAAGTCCCTTTTTATATCAGTTCTCTGCCCGATAAACGTCTCGGGGAACGTATCGTTATGGTGGTGGAGGATATGGAGTGGTCGCCGGAAAAGCGCAGGAGGATGGATGCGGTTTTCAGGAGACTGTTGCCCCGTCATGCCATCCCCCGGGAGATTATATATACGGAACGCATTCCGAGGACGAAATCCGGAAAGATTATCCGTTCCCGAAAGAATAACTCTTGAGGTTGTAGTGCTTTAATTTCACTCAACAATCGGTACAGGGACCTACCTGGTTTTTGGGGGCGTAAGGATGACAGCAAATAACGTTTCTTTGAAGAGAAAAGCCACCGCGCCAAACGCCACAGCTACGGCAGCAATCTTCATCAAAACCATCAATCTCTAACAATGGGGTGGATATGGGACCTGGATAGGTGGCATTGAAGTGCGTCACATTCACATCGGCATAAGTATTCCAGTTGTCGGTCAGTTCATAGCCCAACTTGACGTAACCGCTATACTGTTCAAAGGGCATGTTTTCACGATGCCCATCGGTCCGGTTGTACGAACCGCAAAGGACGCCGGAGAAACGTTCTTTGCGGATGCGGTTAGTCAGTTCCGTTTCCAGCGTATTGTAAGAACCGTAGCCGGTATGTAGATGGGTGCGCACACCGTCTTCGTGCATCTTACGGGTAACGATGTTAATAACGCCTCCCATGGCATCGGAACCATAGAGCACGGAGGCCGGACCGCGAAGCACTTCCACCTGATCTGCCAACAAGGTTTGATAGGCGTCGGCTATCGGATGTCCAAAGATACCGGCATACTGCGGATGTCCGTCTATCAGCACCATCAGTCTTGCGTTACCTCCGGAAAGTCCGCGTAGTGATATACCACCTGCCGCACCGTTCGATACACCGTAACCCATGACCCCACGCGAGGTAGTGAATAATCCGGGCACTTGCTCTGAAAGAAATTGTTCTTGTTTATTGATTCAAAGATACTGTTTTTACCTTGTTCCACCAAGCAAAGTCTATACTTTCATGTACCCATGGATCGCGGGATAGCTGGAAACTATTTGGGAATATCCCTAAAACAAGAAAAAATCAATCGTTTAATAATCAACTTTTTAGATATTTATTTCGTACCCAGACCCGGTACAAAGTATGTATAATAAGAGAAATAAAAAGAATATATTATGCTGACAATCAGTTATTTATAATTTTCTTATATTTGGCAATTTTGCTCATTTTTACCTGTTTTTGGTTGAATAGTACACTTTTAGTACACTTTGATATATGGAACTTTTTAGTATCTTTGCAAAATAAGAAAATATCTGAAAATAAATGAGTTAATGATTTTACTCGGTTCTATACTCATTCAGGTACATAACTATCAATTATGGCAAAGTTAGAAAATAAAGCAAAGGAAAACCCGAAATTGGAGCAAAATGTGCTTTCTGATGGTCGGATAAGTCTGTATCTGGAGTATTATCTCGGTAGAGAAGAAATACCTGTATTGGACGAAAACGGCAATCCAGTTTTGTATGAAACAGGTAAGATGGCTGGTAAGCCCAAAGTACATATTAAGCACAACAGGCGAAAAGAGAATTTGCAGTTGTACTTGATAGCCAAGCCCCGTACTCCTGCGGAAAGGCAACAGAACAAGGAAACTCTTGAATTGGCAGCCAAAATCCGTGCGGAGCGTGAACAACAGTTTAAGGAGAGTATGCTCGGATATCGTTTGAAGAAAGATAGAAATATCAACTTCTTAGACTATTATCAGGCTTACATTGATAGCTATACCAAGAAAGACCTGCGAATGATTAAGATAGCCTTGAATCGTTTTAAGGACTTTTTGAAAGAGCAATATCCAGTTTATGAGTTCAGCATTAAGCCCGAACTAATAACCAAAGATATGATGGAACACTTTGTTGAATATCTCCAATCACGAAGTGTTGGTGAAGAAGCAAAAAGTATCTATCAGCGTTTCAAGAAAGTTGTACGCTATGCCATTGACCACGAAGTGATGCAGAAAGATCCCTGCAAGGGCGTTGTGTGCAAGGTAGATGACCAAGTGTTGCGCAAAGATGTACTCTCAATGGACGAAATACAGGCGTTGGTTCAATGTCATTATGAGAATGAGAATCCTAATGTTAGACGTGCTTTTATTCTCTGCCTCTATTGTGGTCTGCGTTTCTGTGATGTAAAAGACCTTACCTATAAGAACGTAGATTATACCATTCATCTACTAAAATTTGAACAGAATAAGACTAAAGGGCATTCTGCACATAGTGGCGTTATTATTCCTCTCAATGACGGCTTACTCTCCTTAATTGGCGAAGCCCCTGAAGATTTAAATTCTTCTATCTTCAACCTCCCTTCATATGAGAGTTGCAGCAAATCTGTTAAACGGTGGGTAAAGCGTGCAGGCATCAACAAACATATCAGTTGGCATTGCGCTCGCCACAGTTTTGCAGTGAACATCCTGAATAATGGTGCCAATATCAAGACTGTTGCCAGTCTATTGGGGCATAGCGGATTGAAGCATACCGAGAAATACACCCGTGCAGTGGATAAATTGAAGTCGGAGGCTATCAATAGTTTACCGGAATTGAAGCTATAGTGGTGTTTATATGAGATACAATAATGAATATTGGCAGGATAAATGACTCTAAATCATTATCTTCATACATTGAAACCTCAGCAAAGCCCAATTTGTTAAAAATGGCCGTTATTGATTACCAACAAGTTGCATGTCTTAAAACCTCCTTTATAAGGAGGTTTTAAGACATCTCATATTTATAAAAGAAGAGATTGATTATAGTGCATTTTATCTCATTAAAGTGACATATTCGATAATCAAATTAACTCTGATGAAATATAACGCAGAATTTTATATGCGTTATAAAATATATTGTGTATTTTTGTACTCAATAATGAAATCAAAATATTATGGGTAAAGATATTAATCGTATAAAGGTTGTACTAGTCGAAAAGAAGAAGACCAACAAGTGGCTTTCTGAGCAATTAGGATGCGCTACGACCACAGTGTCGAAATGGTGTACAAATGCCTGTCAGCCGCCTATGGAAACATTTCTAAAGATTGCTAAAATACTTGATGTTGAATTAGATGAATTATTGAATAAGTCTCATCTAACTTCTTTAGATAATGAATAAACGAATAGAATATATCATAGATGAAATAAAAGATCAGTATATGTATGCTGATGATACTTACCGTCCGTGGATTATAGGCTTTAGTGGTGGTAAGGATTCAACGGTATTACTAACATTGGTCTGGCTTGCATTGAAGAAAATCAAAGAGGATATTCTCGTTCCTTTTCAGCTTAGAAGACCTGTGTATGTTGTTTGCAATGACACATTAGTAGAGAATCCGATTATATCTTCTTATGTTGATGATGTACTTAGTCAAATAGAAAAACAAGCAAGGAAAGAAGATTTGCCAATATTTGTTAGGAAAACCATTCCTAAATTAGAAGATTCTTTCTGGGTCAATGTTATAGGAAAAGGGTATCCTGTTCCAAATACGGCATTCCGATGGTGTACTGAAAAAATGAAAATTAAGCCAACAGCTCGTTTCATTACAGAACAAGTGGACGAATGCGGGGAGGCAATTATATTGATTGGGACACGTAAGTCAGAGAGTGCTACACGTGCACGATCTATAAAAAAACACGAAATACACGGGCAAAGGCTTACTCATCATACATTATTACACAACACTTATGTTTATGCTCCTATCAAAGAATTGACGTTAGAAGAGGTCTGGTACATTGTTAATGCTATTCCATGTCCATGGGGTTCGGATAATTCTGTGCTTTTTAATATATATATGGATGCAAGTGCTGACGATTATGAATGCCCGACTGTTGTGACAGATAAAAGTCATGGTTCTTGTGGACAAAGTCGTTTTGGATGTTGGGTTTGTACCGTTGTGAAGGATGATAAATCTATGCGCTCTTTGATAAAGAATGGACGAGAATGGATGAGACCATTGTATGATTTTAGAATGGAATTGGACTCTGAACGAAATATTTTAGAGAATCGTATGCCATTTCGCAGAGATGGACGGAGGGCTGTTAATGATATGGGACCATATGTATTTAAATACAGGGCTAAAATCTTAAAAAAACTTCTTGAGGTACAGCATGAATTGCAACAAGTAGATTCTAAAATAAGATTAATCTCGGATCAAGAATTAATTGCAATTCAGGTTAATTGGTACAGAGACTTTAATTTTGGTTATCAAGTATCAGAAATATATAATTCAATTTATAAAGAATCTTTCATTATGGAGGAGAATGTAAAAAATAAATTAGAAGCCGATTTGATGCGTGAAGTATGTGTCAACAATCCAGAGGAAGGTGAGTTAATAG
>ERZ772967.727-NODE-727-length-24669-cov-39.222028_pt1 | contig 24669 bp, 17 predicted proteins | sample MGYA00511677_ERZ772967 | MGnify/ENA primary metagenome ERZ772967 (study PRJEB29015, sample SAMEA2737931) | human oral metagenome | biome: human oral; feature: human-associated habitat; material: dental | place: China | collected 2146 ...
GTTCCGGTTCCGGTTCCGGTTCCGGTTCCGGTTCCGGTTCCGGTTCCGGTTCCGGTTCCGGAATTGATTTTACCTCAGTTCGTTCAGCCTGAGCCAAGGCTACCTCAGCAATAGCCTGTTCTTTGACTCGTTTAGAGGGAGTGATTGTCTCTTGTTTTGGTTCGTTTTGCATGTATTCGGGCTCAGGATCATCGGTGTCGCTTGTCGGGTTATTATCCAGCTTGTCTTCTTCGCTCGGTAGGAATGACCAGTCGTCAACATCCAGGTCATACAGAAAGCTATCATTAGGTAGTTGATGGTTATTGTTTTTGCTCTGATAGTTGTTCTTATTACTCATGAATGTTTAGCCCGATCCTTCCCGATGTCTATTACTATTTAACTTGTGTTATACATTAGCATAACATTGCGGTTATGTCAAGGCGAGCCGGAGTTACAGGGTAATCAAGCTGCCGAGGCCGGAAATACACTATAATGACTAGCGATGAATTACTATGACGTCTCTATGGTTGGTAATGTGGGCAAGTATCGTGACGTGCTCACTTATCAGCACCCGGACCGCCTCGATACCGGTACTTTAGTTAATGTGCCGGTGGGTCAGCGGACTTCACTCGGCGTGGTCGTTGGACACGCCGCTAAGCCTGACTTTGCTTGCAAGGATATCAGCCGGGTCGCAATAGAACGACCCCTACCGAGCCAGCTAGTCCAGCTACACCACTGGATGGTTGATTATTACGCCACTAGCTCGGGCGACTGTTGGCAAAGTATCTTACCCGCCAAGGTTACTACTGCGCCCCGAGCCAAGACACTTCCTCCGACGATCAAGCCACCCCAGCCATCTAGCGATGACTGTACACATTATTTGCTCAATGCCTGTCAGCGCCCTGCTCTGGCTCAGATTCGAGCTGAGCGGTCCGGCGCTATCCTGCTCCATGGTATCACCGGCAGTGGCAAGACCGAGGTGTATAAAGAGCTGGCCGGCGATGCGCTAAACAGTGGTCGGTCGGTCATCATGCTCGTCCCCGAGATCTCACTGACCGCCCAATTAGTCGGCGAGTTCCAGCGACGCTTCCCCGAGCAAGTGGTGGTTACTCACTCCGCCATGACTACTAGCCAGCGCAACCTAGTTTGGCGAAATATTTTATTCAGCACCAAGCCCCTGGTAATTATCGGCCCTCGCTCAGCTCTCTTCATGCCCGTGGCTGAGCTAGGACTAGTCATTGTCGACGAGTGTCACGAGCCATCCTACCACCAAGACCAATCGCCTCGCTACAGCACCGCCACAGTCGCCTCTAAGCTAGCTCAGCTGGCTAAATGTCGACTGATCCTCGGCTCTGCTACCCCCTCAGTCAGCGACTACTATCTGGCGGAGCATCTACATCGTCCCATCGTCATCATGGACCAATTAGCTAAGTCGGATGCCATCCGTCCTACTACTAAGATAGTTGATCTGACCAAGCTGGATAATTTTCGCTCCGAGAGTGACCTCTTCACCGTTCCGCTCCTCATGGCAATGCGCCAAGCACTCAGTCAGCACCGCCAGACCCTCCTCTTTCATAATCGGCGAGGTACAGCCGGACTCGCTCTTTGCCAGAATTGTGGCTGGACCGCCCTCTGTCCGAATTGCTTCACTCCGCTCACCCTACACCACGACAAGTATCAGCTAGTCTGTCACATCTGTGGACACCATCAGCAGCCGCCCCTGACTTGCCCCGACTGCCATCAGCCTGATATTACCTATAAGGGCATTGGCACTAAGCGGATCGAAGAGGAGGTGAGGCGACTTTTCCCGGCCGCCAAGCTACGGCGTTTTGACGGCGACACGTTAAGAGGTGAAGCCGTCCAGGATGTTTACCACGAGCTCAGAGATGGCGCAACCGATATCATCATCGGGACTCAGACCATTGCTAAAGGACTTGATCTACCTCACCTCGCCGTGGTCGGCATAGTCCAGGCCGATGCCGGGCTCAGCCTACCCGACTTCAGCGCCAGTGAACGGACTTTTCAGCTGATCGCTCAGGCTTGTGGACGAGTGGGCAGAGGCAACCAAGCTACCACCGCCATCATTCAGACCTATCAGCCCCAAGCGCCAGCTGTTCGCTATGGCGCCAGCCAAGATTACGCTAAGTTTTACAAAGAGGAGCTAGCTCGGCGTCAGCAGGGTCACTTCCCACCCTTTAGCTACCTACTACAGATTACTTGTAGCTACAAGACCGAGCGTGGTGCCACCACAGCCATCAGCCGCTTAGCAAGTAAATTACGTCAGCGCCTGCCAGCCAGCGCTAAACTACTCGGACCGTCGCCCGCCTGGCACGAGCGGACTCGTAGCGGTTATCGCTGGCAAATCGTGATCAGATCCGGCAAACGACACATCCTGGTTGATATTGCTAAGCAGATCAAGTCCGACGGTGGTAAGTGGCAAGTCAGGCTGGATCCGGTCAGCCTACTCTAGCCACGCACCGCCCCGTCGTCACCCTAGACGACAGACCACCCTAGCATCAATTCATCATCTGATATAATACCTCTATGAGTTCTAGCTTCACCCACAAAAATATCATCACCCTGCCAAACGACCACTTGCGCCAGCGCTCCCAACGCATCACTCAGATTGACGCTGATACTCGTCAGATTATCAGCGACATGATCGCCGCCACTCTGGACTGGGAAGCTCATCGCCCCAACGAGGTCGCCGTCGCCCTGGCTGCCGTCCAGATAGACAAGCCGGTCCGGATCGTTATCATCCGAGCCGACTTCGACAATAAGGAGAATAAAAACTTCCAGGTACTAATCAATCCCGAGATCACTAAGTATGAAGGTGAGATCATCACCGATTACGAAGGTTGCCTGTCGGTCAAAGATGTCTACGGCAAGGTACCTCGCTACAGCAAGATACGTGGTCGAGCCATTGACATTAACGGCAATCAGATCAAGATCAAGTCGACCGACCCCTTCCTGTCACGAGTTTTACAACACGAGGTCGATCACACCAATGGTATATGTTTCGTCGACCATATCGCCCACAACCAAGACGCCTTCTCGGTTCTCACTAAGTCAGGTGACTTGGTGGCTTGCCCTTATAGCAAGGTGGTTAACTCCGGCATCATTGCCGACGATGAAGATAATCGAACGCTCCGCTGATGATCCGAGTAATTTTCTTTGGCACAGATAAGATCAGCGCCCCTACCCTCCAAGCTCTAATCGCCAGCCCTAAGTACGAAGTGGTGGCAGTAGTCACCAAGCCGGATACCGCTCGAGGGCGTGGACACAAAATGTATTCACCCGAGGTGGCTCAGCTGGCTCACGAGCATGATATCACTTGTCTGCAGCCGACCAAGCTCAGTCAGATCACCGACCGGCTAGCTAAGTTCCAGCCTGATATCGGGGCGTTGGTCGCCTACGGCAAGATCATCCCCCGGCAGATCATTGACCTTTTTCCTCATGGCATCATCAACTTTCACCCCTCGATGCTCCCCGTCTACCGCGGTCCATCACCGATTGAGACAGCCATCATGCACGGCGATAAATTAACCGGGCTTAGCCTGATGAAGCTCAGCGCCAAAATGGACGCCGGCGATATTTTTTATCAAGAGCCCGCCACTATCGCTCCCGACGAGACCGCTCGTCAGCTATACGATCGCTTCGCTAAGCGTGGCGCCGAACTAATGGTAGATAAGCTGGATCAGATCGCTCAGGGCAAGCTAGCCGGAGTACCCCAAGACGATAATCTCGCCGTTTATTGCCACATGATCACCCCTGAGATGGGGCGGCTCGATCCCCACACTATGACCGCCCGTGAGTGCTATGATCGCCTGCGAGCCTTTGACGGCTGGCCAAAATGCCATCTGGCTCTAGCTGGCACTGACGTGATCGTTACCAAGCTCAAGCCCCTTGACCGGTTTCGGGGAGATAGTTGGCAGGACATCATCCCCTGTCAAGGCAACTCCGCTCTACAGGTGATTGAGCTGATCTCACCCAAGTCGGGTCGGCGCATGTCGGTTACCGACTTCTTAAACGGACAGCACAGCCGATCAAACTAAGCTCTAGGGATCTACCGGCGAAGCCGGCGATAGATCACTGTCGGTGTACGACGGCTACAAGTCAATAATCTCTACCCGATGCCCGATCACCTTGATGAACTTGATCGTATCCGACCAAACGACCGGTGTTTTGGCGCAAACATGGCGCAAACTTTGGCGCAAAGTGCTATAATAAGCCTATGAGCTATCAGCCAATATTCAAGGTCTCCGACCAGGTTCGTCGTCATCTGCAAGATATCGAGCGACTGCGCAGTACCATCACTAGCGGTCATATCCTGCCGGCAGTTGAGGCATCAGTACGCCATCGAGCCAGTGTTGAATCAGTCCATAGTTCTACCTCGATTGAAGGCAACCCGCTTGATATTAATCAGGTCAGAGCAGTCATCTCCTCCGACCGAGTCTTGACTAAGCAAGAGTATGCCGAGATTGAAGTGTGTAACTACAAGCAAGCCCTCGACTACATAGACCGACGGCGACGAAGTGGCGGAGATATCGCTCTAGATGACATACTCAAGCTTCATCAGATCATCACTGACCGATTGCTGGATAGCACTCGTAATGGCAAAATTCGCCATAGACCGGTCTATATTGAAAATGAGCAACATCAGATCATCTACACCGCCGTCGACACACCCCAAGTAAAGAATGAATTAATAGATTTGCTGAACTGGGTCAAAGATAATCAGTTCGTCCTCCACCCTGTTATTATCGGAGCGATCATCCATTTTCACCTAGCTGCCATCCACCCCTTCAGCGATGGCAACGGGCGTACCGCCCGAGCTACTACCGCTCTTTACCTGGCGCTCGCCCACTACGACAATAACGGTGCCCTGACTCTCGATACTTACTATGCTAGTGATCGACCGAGCTACTACGCTATTCTCCGACGTCTCAACGGAGAGAACTACACCAGCTCTCAACAAGCCGACCTGACACCCTGGCTGGAATACTTCACTGAAGGATATCTGACTTCACTCCGTGTACTGGATGCTGAGATCCGCTTGCTTAGTCTTGCTACGCTTACCGATAAACCGACCCTTGACCGCCACGATCAAGATATTATCAGCTACGCAGCTAAGTTTGGCTCGCTGAGTATAAGCGAGGCGGAAAGTATCTTACCCGAGCTAAGTCGTCGCACCATCCAACACCGCCTCAAGCGCCTAGTCGACCGGGGCTATCTCGACCTTATCGGCGCTACTCACGAGGCTAAATACGTGTTGCATCGGTCAGATTAGCAAGGTGATGGCTAGCTCAGCCCTACCTGTCGCTATCACCACTGGCGTCGGTCTCGACAATAGTGTTACCGATTTCATTGCTATTATCACCGCCGACCGGCTCCTTACCGGAATGACTGTCACGCCTAGCTAGCGCCTGACGCAGTGCCTGATGTACGATGGGTCGGTCAGTTAGCTGAGCCATCCCTTTCTCCAGCATAGCCTGCTCTTCGGCTGGATAGTAACCCAGCACCGGTGACCTTAGCTGTTCAGTCGTGCCCGACGGCGTCGACGAAGTGTCATTGCTCAACGTTTGCCTCTCCGGTAGACCACTCGGCTTAAACTTCTCCCTGTTCATGCGCCTCCTTCTTCTTATACTTGTCATCATCAATCAAGAGAATCGGTACCTCGAAGCCTCTAGCAAATCGTTTATGACTATCGCTAATATCCCCCACGTCCGAGCCGTGGACAATGATACAGGACGGTTGCAACCGACCGTGGTGTACTGCCGGGTCACCTGAGATCCGCAGCAAGCCAACCTCATTATAAGTATGTTTCCATTCATAACCGTCTTCGTTTCGCCACTTAGCACAATCATCCATGAAGCGCTGACAAGTGGTCATAGATGTCTGACCGTGCATCATCGACGGATAAAACACGCCCCGACCGTGCTCCATCCAGCCGTCACGATAGTTCATGCCGATCAGAGCACCGGGATTAATCTGACTAAAGCCCAGCACTACTTCGTCGTGGTGTCGACCGGTCACATAATTCAGATACTTATCGCCGATGCAGCTGGTTGAGATGGTTGAAGTACCCATCGCTCTGTTCCATACACCAGGATCTTTCATCAGCTCCTGAAAGATGCCCTTCATGTTGTAAGAAAATATCGTATGGCTCAAGATGTTGAACGGTGCCCCGACCAGCTTAGTCACCTTGATCGGGTTACCTTGAGCGTCTTCAGTAGTAGTATGCTCAATTCCCTCGCCGTAGCTATCGACGTCAAACATAGCTTGATTCCAATCGTCCGTAATATAGCGATAAGCCTTGTCGTATAGTCGAGCCAATGCGCCATCCAGCTTGGTCACCTCAGCCCGCCCCGACTCACCGGCAATCGGCACAAACAGGCCTGACTGCTGGATAGCGTCAAGTATCTCGTCGTTCTCGAGCCAGCCTTCCGACATCACTCTAGCTAGCCGGATCGTCGCTCGGTCATCATCGTCTAAGATGCCCTCCTGCTCAAGCTCTTCCCAGTTAAAACTATCTATCTGGAAAGGTCTTGAGGCCGGATCAAGCATAGACTCGACGGCTTGGTACATATAGTCGCTGTCGTCGATCAGGCCATAACCGATCCGCTCCGACACGACGGCATCGTAATTCTCCAACTCCTCGAGTGTCGAGATATCCCACTTATTGCGACTACGCATCAGGGCGATCAGGCTCTCCCTGGTGTCGTCACCCAGCGACAGCTCTTCCGCCTGACACAACTGGTCAAATAGCCGGCGACTGCTCTCTTTTCCTTCTGTCAATACCGCTAGGTTAGTTAGCCGAGCCCTATCATACGGCATCAGGTCAAGCCCAGTCAGCATATCGAGATGACGGCGGACAATGCGCAGCTGATCCGGATTCATCTCCAATAGATTATCGATAGCATAGGTGTTATAAAAAGCTACATGCCCCAGATAATCGTCGCCCAGCGCTTGGTCACCGCCTTTCAGGTATAGCTGAAGTAGCTGAGCATAGCTATCCGGGTCGGTAATCAGGGGAAATTTGTCCTGTAGCTGTGTCAGTGTCGCACCCAGGCGCCGCAAACTCTCCGGCGGTATATCAGGAGTATCAATTACCCGCTCGATGACAGATATCGCATCAGGATCATCTAGTTGACCCGCCGACCTCAACGCCTCAATGATATTAATCGGATCAGCCGGGTCGTCCGAGTGATCCTGTAAGTAAGCGTCATACAGTTCTTCGTCACCGCCGGCAAGAGCCTCGAGCCAATATTTGCCCGTCGGCCCACGCTCGCCGAACTCCCACAGGAGCATCCAGTTGAGCTCAGGGAACTCCTCGTGATAAGTCTTATAGAAGCGACAATAGCTTAGCTGCCGAGGTGTCAATCGCTCGACTATCTCAGGCATGCCGGGGATATTACCAACTGTCAAGCCAAGAGCGCTGTCGTAAGTGTCATCCGGAACACGCATTTCATTTACTGCCAGCCGGAAAGTATCATTGGGTAGTCCGGCGGTAAGCAACTCACTTAGCTCGTCACGACGAGATATGACACCTAGCTCGTGCAGCTGACTAGCCACCACATCCAGGTCGATGGAGGGAACGGCATCATCGGTACTATCAGAGTCACTAGTGGCATTATCGGTACCATTATCTACCTTATCTGTCTCTTCCTTATCAGCTCTTTGATTGAGGTCGAAGGCTTGGTCACTAGCCACCGCCCGCCAATACTTAGTCACCTTAGCTTCGGGACAGATACGCAGGCTAACCAACCCCTTGCCTTGATGCCGCTGGTGACAGCTCATGACATCGTCATACAGCTGACCAATATTACCCTGATTGATCAACCCCGCCTGAGCTAGAGCCTCTTGTGCCTCCAGGTCGCCTTTAATCGCTTGCCGATACTGCTCGGGTGGCATATTTGCTTTACCCAGCTGGAGATTGTTGGTCGAAGCTTGACTGTCGGCAACCTCCTTGAGGCTGGTACCATTACCGGTACCGCTATCACTAGGCGAGTTATCGCCGGCGCTGTTGCCGCCAAGCAGAACGCCGTCAGGGACGGGCGGTTGAGCATCGATCCTTTCGCCACTTTGATTAGCTCTGCGCTGAGCAGCCCCATCAAGAGTGGTAACCAGGCGAGCTAGCGCCTGCTTCTTGCGGTGGTGTCGGTCAGTGCAACAGCTAACCAGCTCCGTCTCGGATGGCTGAGAAGCAGCAGAACTTATAGAAGGCTTGAATGGATTGGGCGGATAGAGATTGACACGACTCATTTCATTCATCCAGATGACACCAAGAGAGGTCTGTGAATACCACTAGAACTAGACTCGTCATAATCCTCCTGGGGATGGAGGTGCTGGAATAATCAGGTCAAATAATGTGGGTTCTTCCCCATTTTGCCATCGTTTATGTATGAGTGCATTATAGAATGGTCTCACCTCATCGAAATATTCAGGCAGCTCACCGTCCGTATAGTCCCCGTCATTAAACTTATCTACGAAGTCATTAAAATCAGGCTCTTCATCCTCCCCCAGATCTCTGTAATACGCTAAAAGTGCCTGACTTACCATACTATTAAATGCATAAACACTCAGGCGATTACCAAGTACTCGCTCGTCATACCACGGACCCGTCATCGCAATTTGCATTTCATGCTTTAGCTCGTAATATTTCTTCCAGAAGTTATGTTTGTGCTGCCTTTTCGGACTAGCCAAGCTAGCTATTTTATCAGTAGCATCCGCCGCCCATTTCATACGTCTTTTCTCAAAGTCCTCGTCCGATTCATGCGAATTGTCCTCTACATCCGGCAGCCACTCCCCTTTTCTAGGCTGATCTCGCAGAATTTGCTTGAGTTTGCCCTCCCTGTCATCATCAGAAATCTTATTCAGTTTGCGAAGGCTCCTTGCGATGCTCAGCCCCATAGCTATCGTCTCAGGAGGATAGCCCTCATTGCTCAGGATAGCATTTTCAGTAGGAACAACTATTTCACCGGGGATAACCTTAGCGGGATTGCCCTCCGTTTTACTCGGTCTAAAGGAGATTTTTTGACTAGCGCCAGGCAATTGCTCTATTAGTTTACCGGGCAAGCTATTTACCATGACCGACTCAAGCAGTCCGGCACCATACTTGTCATTCTGTTGCAAATAGTCCAAGCGTCGTTTTAACCATTGGCGATCAGCCTGTGCCTTCATTTGCTCCCGACTCAGCAAGTCTCTAAGCTTGTGCCCCGTCCCGGATTCCGTCTCTGTAGCATCCACCTGTCGCAACTCTTCGTTAGTAGACAGCCCCTGTCTCGCATCGTGTGCTTGACGGAAAATAGGCGGAACGGGTACCGGTATCTCTACGTCAGGAGTGCCAACGGGCGCCGGACTAACTATCTGATCAACCGGCGGTATCACATCCCAGCCGGTCTGTTCTCGGACGTACTCAACCGCCTGATGCGCAAAGCTAGTTGCTGTACCGGAGCCAACCTCAGTTGACATCACAAAACCGCTCTTAGCGTGAACTACCTCGGCAAAAGCGTAGCTCTTATTAGCTAGCATCTCAGCAGCCTCTGATCCCGGTTCGGCATCAAAGACGATCTGGTCATCAACCACATGCCCAATTATCTTAAATGGATTTGCCTGCGTGCCTCTGGTAGGAGATAACCATAGTTCCACCTGGCCATCTTGCCCGGCATCAAATATCTCACTACGAGAGATAGTGAAGCCCATCCCGGTCGCCCCGTGACTTGGCTGAAAAGCGTATTGGGTGGCAATGTCAGTATGATGACCGGCCAATTCATTACCATCAATTCTTTCAGTCAGATTGTCTGCCCAACCGGAGCGATGTACCGTAACATTATCACGCACCGCCTCTTCTGCCGAGACCGTACCTTGGCCACCATGAGGCTCGTAGTCAAAGTGCTTATCCACCTTATAACCTTCGGCCTGCCACTGCTTGATCTGCTCATGGTTAATTTCATCTTCTCGGTAGAATTGCTTCTCCGGTCGAGCGCCGCCAGTCACCACCTCGTTAACTGCATTACCGTTAGGCGTAGGCAAGAGACCACCTAGTAGTGTTCTGGTCGTACCCGGTGCATCATCGTGACCAAAAGCGTGTTCAAGAGCACCCTGAAGGTCGGACCAGAAGAATGCCGCAATTTCTTGTGCTCCAATTGAGACAGCCAGTGTCCTAGCTGCCGTCTTAGCGAACTCAGCCCCCATTCTCTTCCGACGGAACCTATCAGCTATCTTATCTCTAGCTTCCTGCGCCGCATATACCTCATTAATTTGTTTCTGTACATCTTCCGAGAGATTGCTCTGCTTAAACAGATCGCCTTCGACAGTTCTAAATCTAGCACCGTAGGCATTGCTGGCCACATTGAGACCATCTATCAGCCGACTCTTGAATTTTTGTAATGTCAAATCAGGGTCGGAGTTAGCGTTGATGTAGGCAACCTCCAGATCAAACTGACGAGACATCAGCTCATTCTTAGTTGCTTCGGCGTCGTCGCCACCACCGCTGTAGTAATCAATCAGGTCAATTCCTTCGTTGCGGCCAACCTCTCTGGCAACTACTACATCTGCCAGGGCTTGGCGGATCTGGTCTATGTCGCCGGAGGCAATCGCCAAGTCTATTGCATTCATATATGATTCTGCCGTCCGCATCTCAGGCAGAGTTTCTGCCAGCTTCGTCTCGTAGTCGTTATCCTCATCGACTTTACCACCCTCAGCTAGGCGACGAGCTAGATCAGCTCGGTCAATCTTAAATCGTTCGCTCTCTTTAGCGCTAGCCATGGCTCCGGCTAGCGCAGCACTACCACCGAAGGAGAAAGCCTGAACTGCCCGATTACGAGCAATCGCTCCGCCTAGCCAGCCAGCTATACCGGCCGCTCCAGCCACCCACTCAGGCGGAATCCAAGAGAGCTTATTGTCCGCATTCCTGCGTTCAAACTTGGCCACCAGTTTATCAATAGCCCGCTCGTGATGACCCGAGTTAACCCCCTCTGCCGAGACTCCTCGGTACATCTTAAAGCCCTTCATGACATCATCGAACGATCGATCATGATCAACCAGTCCTTTGATGTAGATAGCACTAGTGAGATAATTGTCTAAGACAGGCGCCCCTTCGTTACCCATCAGATCATGATTAATCCGCCGCGACTCCTCGGTGAACGCCGCCTCGTCACCATTCTCAACAAAAGTTTTAACCGCCTGATACATCCGCTTGTAGGCTTCGCTATCTGGGCTGAGCTGTTCACGCTTCTCGCCAAGTGTCTTAGTGAAGAAATCGCTATCCTGGGTCATCCGCCAGATCAATGCTTGCTCCGTCTCGGCGCTAGACATGGACGAACCGTCCGTCTCTGCTCCCAGAGTGTGAGTAAAGTCCTTAGAGTACTGTTCCTTCAATTCCTTCCGGTACTTATACTCATAGTAGTTCCGCATGACCTTGCCCTTCCAGAAACGAGCAACGACAGCGTGGCGCAGCCTGGCCAAGAGCTTCGGCTTACCCTCGGCATTAAGATCCTTGGCGGCAAAGTTCTCAGGCTTAAAGGTCATCTCTTCGTCTAGTTTACGCTTAGCGTCGATGTATGCCTTCATCTCGACGATACGGCTGCGATCGACACCGACCATACTGAGCATCGGGTCATTTTCCTCGGTCTCAACCATCTGGCGAATCTTCTGCTCCAGATCTTTACTATATTGTTGCCTGGACTTCCAGAACTCCTCACTGTCACGTCTGCCATTGCTGATCCTAGTTTTATCCGCTTCGTCAGACTCTACCAATTGCTTTAACTGGCTATCCGACAACTGCGAAGCAAGTTCCAGCATTTCCGATGCATAATTATACTCCTCTAGACTCATTCCTCTATCGTCAGTCTTGTCGGGGTTAGCCTTTGACACACTCTGACGCAGCATGAACTTAATAATATTGAATTGTGGCTCTCCGTACTCACTTTCACCCACACCGAAAGCTTCAGCAAACTCTTCGTATCGCTCCTTGCTCATGCTCTTCATCATCAGCTCGCCGATTACCAGTCGACGGATCTGAGGGTTGACATCCTTATTAAATAACTTCTGCCTGAGCTCCACGCCCCTGGCTTGATCCGCCTCCTCGCTAGCCCTCATACTATCAGCCCTCTCCAATAGTATCTGGTAGAGTTTTTCCTGGGCCTGATTATAAGCTCGGATCTCTTCGGGGGTATCCGGAGCGGCGTCTTTGTATTTCGCAAGAACATCCTTAACATCTGGTGGTACTACATCATTATCCGGGTCGTCCAATAGACTATCGTCAAGATCCATTAATTCCTTTAGATGATTCGTCGACAGATTCCTGACCAAATCAAGGTGCTTGCAGTATATGTCTACTTCATCATCAGTCAGGAAACAAATATTGTCTTTTCTCATCAGAGCGTCAGACAGTGTCTCTCCTTGTTCGTTTTCCCCGAGTTCCTCTCCCCGATATTTGCCATTCGACTCGTTGTATCGGTCAAAGATTTTCCTCTCCGCTAGCAAGTCAACAACATCCTGAACATCGCCGTCAGACCGATAATATTCTCCGCGTAGACCCCTAGTCTTCTCGACTCGTGCATCCACCTTCATTAGCTCGCCAATCTGATTCATCATTACCTGATGAAGTTTGGCTTGAGCCTGATTATACGCTTGGATCTCTTCGTCGGTCTCCGGCTCTATATCTTCGTAATCCTTGAGGGCTTCTTTAATATCCGGTGGAACCAGGCTATCGTCAAAGCTCTCAGGGTTGTTACTAATTTCAGTTAAGCGATCTAGGCTGTCTTTTGATAGCTCCTTTGTCGCCTCCAGGTGTCTACGATACGACTCTATTTCATCATCCGTTAACAAGCTAACATTCTCCATGCGCATTAGAGCATCATACAGAGTCTCCCCCGGTTTCTTGTCGACCTTATTCTCCAGTTCTTCACCTCGCTCCATGCCGGTATCTTCATCATATCGATCAAACTTATCTCTATTCACCAGACAATTGACCGCCTCCCTGACAGCGGCAGTAGACTTCCGATACGTATCGCATAATTTTAGCCGATCTCCCATTTTTTTGTCATTTTCCGCCAGCTCATTAACTTTATCCAGCTCCATCTGATAGATTGTCGTTCGAGCCTGATTAATCGCCTGAACCTCTTCGGGGGTATCCGGTTCACGATAAAACAACATATCTTTGTTTGGTGCCGTGAGAAGGGGGCGATACCTCTGAAGGGTCTCCTTAACTTCGGGTGGCACCACACCGCCCTTAAGGTCAGCTAGCTTCTTGTCAAATTCGACCAACTTACCCATGCTAAACTTTGACAGACTATTAACAAGCGTCAGATTCTTGCGGTAGGATTTCACCTCGTCGTCAGTCAGCAGGTCAATCCTCTCTTCATTAAGTTTTCCGGTCAAGGCATTGTCTATATCCGGCTGCCATCGATGCGTTTCCTCGTCATAATGACCAACCAGTTCGTTAAATGTAAGATTATTAGCTATGCGTCGTGCATCCTCGCTAGACCGCTGATATTTATTAAGCAGTTCAACTCGGCTAGCTCGCTGGTGCACCAAGCCTTGTATTTCGCCACCAAAATCAACCATAGCTCTGTCAATTTCGTCAGGACTCGCATTATCACCTTGGAGCTCACCGATCTTTCTCATACCCTCTGCGAAGACATCCGACTGGATAACCTTCATTGCTTCGGCATTTCTCCTTCGCTCTATCTCATCATCTTGTTTTAGCTCATTTCCTTCTTGGCTATCAACACCACCCCGTAGAGTATCTAAATCGTCCACAAAATCCTTCAACTTGTAACACTCTCTACTGTCTAGACCATCATAATCTTTAATAGCTCTTACCATAGTGTCGAAAGAGTTGCCACTAACGCTACTATGTTTCCGCATCAGCTCCTCTAAGCGCTTAGCTCCAAGAGAATAGAAGAATCCATGTATCAGCAGCTCGCTATTCGGCGTCTTAGGCAATATTTTCTCTTGTATATAGCCTGATACATACTCACGGAAGCTTGCTATTCCCTCAGGCGAAATCTCCTCTTCTCTCTTGCCCGATTCTATCTCCTTGGCCCTCTTGCTTATATCATTGATCGCCCATGTTGACCATCTCTCGCGTTCCTTATCGTAGTCTTCTACCGACTGTCCCTTCTTTCTATAGGGACAATACTGCAGCATTACCTTTGCAATGGACTCACCTTCCCTCTGTGGGATTTTGTCTAGATCATCTGTTATTTTCAGCCCCAAATTAATCAGTTCATCTGAATATCCTTTTTCGCTTGAGAAAACACGGTCGCTAATTTTCTCATCACCCGGGATAACTTTGTAACGTACACCGGACTCACTATCAGTGTCATCTTTAACAATGCTCACCTTCTGATAGCCAAACCCGGACTTTCCTTCATACAATTGATCTTCCTCGCCTACAGACAGCCTGGTCATTATAGCGATTCTGACCAGATCTGCACTACTGTAACGCCCCTCCTTGCCTAGGTCCACCAACCGATCTGCCAGTCGCTGGCGATCATCCTCGGGCTGCTTCTCACCCTCAGCGCTATGTCGCTCTTCACCTTCACCCTCGCCCCCAGTCGGTGGTTCCGGCTGCTCCTTCTCCAGCTTCTGCCCAGACGAAGGATTTACCTCAGGTCTAGGTTGAGGTGCAAGCTCAGACTGAGAAGTCGCACTCGATTGCTTGTTGCCCTGCCCCTCGCCCCTACTTTTAGTAACAGCCTCAGCAGCCTCACGAGTCTGAGCGATAATCCTACTATGAAAATTACCAGCTACATCGGCTGCCTGTTTATACCTCTCTTTGATACTTGAAAAAGAACCACTTACTCTTATCTCGCCAACTTTTTTGGCCATCTCATAACCGCATTGTCTAACATCGCTACGTAGTCGCTTCATCCCCTGCGGATCTTTCTCAGCCAAAATGGCAACTCCGTCAACCAGTTTATCCAGATCGTCCATCTGCTCATAGCTGAAGTTAGATATGACTTTGAATATTGTACTGGTGTCAGAATCAGAAAACTTACCACTGATATCAACAATTCGTTCCAGATGTTCCAGATCATCGCCAATCTCCTCCCGGTGCTTCTCAAGGCTAGCCCTAGTCTTGCCATCCGACTCAAGCATTGCCAAAGAAGCTAAGGAAGCTTCTCTCTGAACCGATGCCACCATAGCCTCTCGAACAACATCACTTTCTTCGTCACCCAACATAGCAAGGCGTCTGACCACTGCTCGGCGATTCTCGATGTTGCCCCAGTCCTTCTCGTCAGCGGGATTAGGCGCATCTTCCGCTTTTTCCTGAGTTAACTTGGCGTTGCCCTGCCCCTCGCCTCTACTTTTGCCTTTAGTCGGTGATTCCGGTTGCTCCTTCTCCGGCTTCTGCCCAGACGAAGGATTTACCTCAGGTCTAGGTTGAGGTGCAGGCTCAGGCTGAGAAGTCGCACTTGATTGCTTGGGCTTCGATTCGCCAGTAACAGCCTCAGCAGCCTCACGAGTCTGAGTGATGACACTACTATAAAAATTACCAACTAAATCGGCTTCCCGTTTATAGTACTCTTTGCTACTTAAAGAATCGCTTAATGCTGTCTCGTGAACTTCGTCGGCCAGCTCATGACTGCGTTCTCTAACATTGCTACGTAGTCGCTCCATCCCCTGCGGATCTTTCTCTGCCAAAATGACAACTTCATCAACCAGTTTATCCAGATCGTCCATCTGCTCATTGCTGAAGTTAGATACGACTTTAAATATTGTACTGGTGTCAGAATCAGAAAACTTATCACGAGCCAGTTTCAGATCATCGTAAAGCTCATGCTGGCGCTTCGCAAGGTTAGGGCTAGCCTTACCATCCGACTCAAAAAACGCCAAAGAAGCTAAGGAATATTCTCTGTAAACCGATTTCGCCATAGCCTCTCGAACAACAGCACTTTCATCGTGACCCAACATAGTAAGGCGCTCGACCACTGCTCGGCGACTCTCGATGCTGTCCCAGTCCTTCTCGTCAGCGGGATTAGACGTATCTTCCGCTGGGTTTGTCTCAGACCCAACGATGGATCGAGATTGAGCCTCCACGCTTTGTTGTTTAGGCTCTGGTATTACCTCAGGCTTGACAGCAGGCTTGGGCTTCGATTCGGAGTGTTGATGCCCCGCCGCCTGAGCCTCTTCAGCTAGCTTATTTAGGCTACATAGTCCATCTGCCGTCCAGACAGTATGAGCTCTTTCGTACTCTTTTCTCGATTTATACTTGCCACTATCAGGCTTCGATGCCCGGAGATCGCTTTGCCACTTCTGTTGCAACTCGGCTGGTAAGTTAATGTAGGCATGGAACGAGTTCTCCAGAGTAGCAAACTCCTCGTCGTTAAGCCCTTCTTTGATGGCACCGACATAGTCGAGATGCCCCTTCGAAGCACTTTGACTATCCCGAGCAGGATGCTCTTCGGCTAATTGACGCTGACGACTGGAGCTAATGTTGTGAAACACTATGTCGGGGATAGCCCGAGCACCGCCGGGGTCGCTCTGATTTAGCTCATTTAGCCCCTGCAATACTTGCTGACGCCGCTCCAGCTCTTTAGCCTCGTCCTGGTCAAGCTGCCAATCCTCTGTTGGGGAATGGTAGTTTTTAGCCTTTTGTTCTAGTCTGCTATGTTTGCTCTTCATTTTTCATCCGGATTTATTTAGTTACAGTACTAAGCGTTCACCCCTAGGTAATAGGTGCGGAAGCGCATCATCGTCTCTAGTGCTACCTGCTGACCATTGACACCGCTCTGACGGAAGAAGTCTTGGATCTCGGCATCAGTCAAGTCGTCTTTATCCAGCATATTGCTCAGCTGCTCCAGCTGCTCGGCGTTCAGCGCATTGATCATCTCTCGGTCAATCTGACTCATCAGCCGACTACGCAGGTCATCTATCAGTTGGCTGCGCACTTCGGGGTCTTCGCTACCGGCGATCTTCTTCTCGTCCAAAATCTGGTTAAGGAATTGATCTACTGGGTCTAGTGTCTGTTTGTCGTCCATCTTGCCTCCTCGGCGATCTAATTTATCTCCTCAGTATCATAGCACGCTAAGCATAAGTATGACAAATGTAGGTCCATATCCTCTTCGTCTCTATCTGATACGCACCTCTCCGGTAGGGCCATCAGCACACTCGACACTAGTGCCGTTAGTAGAGTGGAGATCCTCGATGATTACGCCATCCGGATCGCCATCAAAGCAATAACTGATCATGACATGACGACCGGAGACGCAATCACTATACTGGAATCGATCGCTCAGATAACCACGACCGACCGTCACGTAGTTACCTCGGTCAATCCGGACATAGCCATAATTCTGTGGTCGCCCGGAGTCATCGTAAGATGTCGGCTGATTGCCAACCAGATACAAGTCCCCTGCCAGGTCTCTACTTCCTCGGGCATCAACCAGCTGAAGCCGAACACTGCTTGGATCATCCACCCCGTACCTGTCGGTGTTGTTGACTAAGATAATATTAGCTAATACCGGACAGTCGGCGAAGATTGGCTGAGTCCCTTCGCTAGGATGCGGAGCGATCGGGGCGTCTATATCTAGAAGAACGTTGCGCCCGTCATCAAGGTCAGCCCGCACAATGGGATAGAGCGTCTCTCGCCCATTATCTTTAGCATAGGCGTCATCGTCGTCATCATAGCTGTAGTCATCGTCGATGGTGTCGTCGCAGTCACGATCATAATCATCGTCCGTCCGCACCCCTACTGGCGTATTTAGAGCAGGCTTCCCTGATTCATCATCCACCCGGACACCTACAGGAGTATTCAGGGCAGGACTGCCCGCCTCGTCGTAACTATCGCTATCTGATGAATGACGCACCGCCATCTTAGCCAGGTTTCGCCTTACACTTTCTTTCTTATCTAAGTACCGAGCCTTGCTATAACTAAAGTCAAAATCCTCGATACGGGCGAACCATTCATTATTGTCGCCCAGGTCACTCCGACCACCTACACATCTCTCATTCATGCTCTATATAGTACAATATTATATCGTGAACGTCAAGCCCTAGCCTGATCTACCAACTCCGCCTGGAATTTCTTCAAACGCCTCTGACACCACTTCCATAATGACTCGTCCTTGCTACCATCAACCTGCTTAACCACTTGGTCTATTAGCAGTGTCTTCATGCGGTATTCTCTGGTGCTTTGTTTATCATCTTTGGTGATGCCTAGGATTCTTTTTACCTTAGAGTCATAGTAGGCTGTTACTTCATAGGCCTTTTGGAGCTCCAGCAGGACTTCATCTCTTTGAGTGTTATTGAGCTGTGGATGTTGTTTGCGGAATTCATTGACTTTGGCTAGTTGCTTGCCCCATTTGGTTTCTTCCTTGCGGAAGTAGTGGAGGGCGCTCGCTAACCCGGTCTTAAAGTTGTCAAAGTAGCCCTTCCTATAACTACGACCTGCGACCGGGAGGAGATGCATCACACCACCAGGCACCTCGGGAGGAGGGATGGATGGTTCCGTCGAAATTTCCTTCCAGTTCTTAACGTCAAACAAAGTAACCCAATTATCCCCTATATTCCCTCTTCCAGCTACTCGATTTATATCAACCATATCACGCATAGCCTCCAGGTTATCTTCGACATCACGTTGTAATATGTCATTGGCTAGTTGGGTGTATCGCTTGGGAGTGACTGCACCGCTATTTAGTATCATCTTGTCGTATTTAGCATACTTTCTGTCCGGTTGGGAGGGTATGTTACCATACTGGAGTTTGATCGCTTCTTTAAGGCCTAGGTCACTGAGCATTTCTTCTACAGCTAGCCGAGTATGGTTATACTTATCTTTGTCAGATAGAGCCTTTAGTCTGATTCTCTCACTCTGAACTATCGCCCAGTCCCATATACGATCCGAGCTCCAGTCACGCAAAAAGTCAAACTTGGACAGCTGACCTGACACCCCCTTGAGTGCTCGTTCTTTTATTGTTGACTCATCAAGTTGATTAATGGCTATGCGTTGACTAGTGGCTCTTGCCGAAACGGGCTCTGCGCCATAGGCTAGAGCAATCCCGGCTACCTTTGGATTAATTTTAGACTCAGTTCCGGGACTGAGACGAAGTTCCGAATGACGCACAGTCTCGGTTAGTGTCATAGGCGTACTCAAAAAAGTGATATCTTGCACTTCGGGTAGTATCGCAGAGTCGACCTTTACCTCTTTCAAAGAGTCATCTATGTCCCATGCACGCATTATCTGCTCAGGATCAATAACCCTCCCTATGTAACGAGACCCAACTTGCTCGTAATCGTAATTGTAATCTATATGACCAAAGAGAGTGCTTTTAGCTTGCGCTCCAGCAAACGACCAGCCCGGATTGTCATAGTATGTTCTTATACTATTGAGACAGTTGTGTCGTCCCTGCTCATAGTCGAAGATACCACCACCTTCTTCCCCACTAATAGCATCTCGTTCCTTGATCGCACTGTCCATAGCATGATAGACAGTGGTAATGACCCTATCTCGCTCCTCCCGCCACCATTTCTGGCTAGCCAGCTCTTCAGTCAGTGGGTCAATGCCGATACATGACCGCTTGTCCCACCAGTTCATACTCTTATTCATACTTTTCCGTACAAATGGAGAGCTCTTGTCCTCTTCGGAGGGCTCTAGATCAGCCAACTCCAGTTTGGTTGGTTCCGAACCAGTTAGAGCCACCTCAGCAATAGCCTGTTCTTTGACTCGTTTAGAGGGAGTGATTGTCTCTTGTTTTGGTTCGTTTTGCATGTATTCGGGCTCAGGATCATCGGTGTCGCTTGTCGGGTTATTATCCAGCTTGTCTTCTTCGCTCGGTAGGAATGACCAGTCGTCAACATCCAGGTCATACAGAAAGCTATCATTAGGTAGTTGATGGTTATTGTTTTTGCTCTGATAGTTGTTCTTATTACTCATGAATGTTTAGCCCGATCCTTCCCGATGTCTATTACTATTTAACTTGTGTTATACATTAGCATAACATTGCGGTTATGTCAAGGTTATGCCCTTGCTAAACTAGCCGGCAGCGCCGAATGATACAATACCCTTATGACCAGTCTAATTGACCGATTGCGACACGACTACCCTCAGTTTGTTTTTCACCCCGGTCAGACGGCACATTGGGCACCAGACAGCCAAACCATCTACTATGACCGGGATGATCTGACTACTCTGCATGAGTTGGGGCACGCTCTGCTCGGACACGACACCTACCGCCAAGACGCCGAGCTGCTTCAGATCGAGCGTCAAGCTTGGCTCAAGGCGCAACAAATCGCTCCTCACTACGGGCTGTCTATTAGTGACGAAGTTATTGAGCAGGCTCTAGATAGCTACCGAGATTGGTTGCACGCTCGCTCTATCTGCCCCAAGTGCGGTCAGACGGGCTGGCAGAGCCGAGCCGACCTGACTTACACCTGCCCTAACTGTGGTAGCCACTGGACGGCAAATAGCGCTAAGCGGACTACTCTCAGGCGCTACTTGGTCAACCGACCCAAAGATCATCATCCTCGCCCAACCAAAAACCCCGCTATGTAGCGGGGTAGAGCTGACCGAAGTCAGAAAAAGAGTAGCGGTCAGCCTATTTGACGTCAACGGTACTGGATGCACCGACTTGGGCAACATTGATAGTGGTTGCCTTTCGCTTAGCCGGTCCACGTCGGCTAATTCGACCACCCTTGGCGCCAGCCATGCGAGCCAGCTCGGGGTTAGCGGCGAAGCCGCCCGTACAGCCGTTCTTACCACCTTGGCGACCTATGGTAGCGTAAAAATCTTTACCATAGCGAGCCTTGTTGGTCGCAGCTGCTTTCTTGGCGCCAGCCTTCGTTCCTGCCATGTCTTGTCTCCTTCTTGCTTAATCTTGAACTAATAAGGGTTACTACAGTTGATCCTGCATATCAGCGTCAATCGTGACTACGTAGACCACGACAAATAGACGCCATACAGCATCAACTATAGTAACCCTCCGGCTACTTACTGCTATCATCTAAGCTTAAGTAAGTACTTATACTCTACCATGATGCTAACGTATTGTCAACCCTTCATCATTAGTCAGCCAGGGTCAATAAAAATGGGTACTATCTCGCAAGATAGCACCCGGAGGAGCTCGAAGTGAGCCGGGCTTCTCAAAAGAGAGGTCCCCGCTCATAGCGGAGCGTGGGTTTGCGCCCTCGCCCCGGGCAATTCTCTTCCTCCTGGCATAGATGCCAGAAGGAGAAATCGCCGTCTTCCATCTCGATGACGACCTGGATTTGCGAGTCAAATAACACCTCCCTACCATCGGCGAAAGCCGACATAATCTCCCCAACTAACTCGTCGGGCATGTACTGATGGTCGAACGAAAAAGAGACATTCATAACCCCTCCTTAGGGTGCGCAAGTCACTGGTAGCTAATCTATCAGCATCCTTGATGTAGCTTATTAAACCGCCTCGACCGCTACCGGTCAAGCATAGCCATGTTTGCGCCAGTGGTCAGTCAAACTTCCGGTTGTTTGCAATAACTTCCGGAAGTTTGGTAAAGGCACCGGAAGTTTTGGCCGCTCACCCCGGCGCCCTACCGAACTTGATCGAGACGCCGAAGTGCTACTCTGACCGAGACAAGCGCCACTAAGAGAACCCCGAGTGACACGAGAGTGACCAGGCTATATGCCCGCCCGGCGATGTTGATATATAGTCCGGCACTAGGCGCTCGAAGCGATACTTCGCCTGAGCGAGGATGAGACATGGTCTCATTATGATCAGGTAAGATTGACGGCACCGATGCTAGATAATGCAAACGAAAATACATCTCGCTGTGGTGCTGGTCATTCTCATCATTACCAGCCCAGACGGTCAGACTGTGTATGCCGAGCGGCACATCGCCCAGATCAATCTCGACCGCAGTTGGTCGCCCTGCCACCAGGTCACCACGCCAGAGCACTTTACCGCCAAACACGATCTTCACCCTGGCATTTTTATCAGCTCTGAGATGGACGGTGTTCTTGGTAGTATATGTCCCGGCAGTAATATTACCCAGCTGATGGTCACCCTGATAAACCAGCCCGTTGATCTGAGTGATCCGAACCGTAATCTTATCAACTTTGACCGAAATAACCGAGTCGGTTGCACTACTGTTTGCCAGCGCCACTTGATTACCGCCCACAGCCAAGACACCGGCCACGACCAAGACCAGCATCCACGCCATGGCGCTTAATTTAGCGGTAATCTCAAGCCGAATCTTCATGCCTTGCGCCCTATTTCTTGCTCTTATTTACCCTCGGGCTAGCCTTGACCTTAGGCTTAGCCTTCGCCTTGCGATTGGCTCGGTTCTCCCGCATGATCCGATAGTTGATGACAGCATAGGCCGTTAACGATAGGAGGGCAATAATCAGCAGAATGATAATCCATGCCGGTACAGTACAAACGGTTTTACGCACCGTATGAGTACGACCGTTCATGGTGATGCTCATCTCAACTCGGTAAAAACCGACCCCTACCTGGTCCCAGCTGAGAGTAAAATCACGCACCGTCTCCGGATAGACACTCTCACTCTGAGGCTTAGAGGCATAGATCTGACGACCATTGATAGCACTGTTGACCTTTAGCGAATAAGATACGTCAACCCCGACGTTACCCTCGTTCTTGACGGAGAAGGATGCCCTCATCGGCGCAACCGGCTGGTAGTAAGCGATCCGCTCCTGCTGAATGCTTGACTTTTCTATAGTCACCCCATCAACCATCCGAGCACTCAGCACCAGTCCGACTCGGCTGGTGGCGGTAATGCCTGAGTTCTTAGTCTCCCGAGCTCTAGTCTGAGCGAAGATGGTGGCGTACTGCATACCTGAGGGTGGATTAACCGGAGTGGTGATCAGATAGTTAACGATCGCACTCTCACCCGGCTTTAAGTCAAGATTCTGTCGGTCCAGCTTGATCCAGCCCCGCATCAAGCTATACTTACTCGGGTTATCGTAATTAGGAGCACCGTACTCGTTGTTGACGATGCTATATGAACCGACCGACATATCCACACCCATGTTTTCGGTGGTAGTATTCTGGACGCTCATCTGTCCACTATATAATTGACCATTCTTCAGTTCGATTCGTTGATTGGCCGGCGAGATTAGTAGTCCCCGAAAACCCTCTGTCGCCGAAGCTTGGTTACCTAAGCCGAATACCGACAGTGCTACCATCAGGACAGCCATTAGGACTACCCTAGCGAGCCGTCCTCCTCTAGCTATTTTCCGAGTCATTATCCCCCTCATTCCAATTATGTTTAGCCTATTATAGCCCGAAGTTTACCGATTCAGCAAGTTGCCCGCTCCTCTCCGGAGCAGGCAACCAATCAACCGGCAAGCCTAGTTCGTCAGAGTATAGGCAATCTGGTCGGTGTAGGTACCGGCCGCCTGGGTTGGGCTGGTCGAAACACCATAAGTGACAGCATAGCTTTTGGTCGTTGCCCCACCGTCGTTACCGATGGAGATAGCAGTACCGGCATTATTTGGCATAGCCTGGTAGCCACCGGCGCCTACTTTGATTCCCCAGGCAGAAGTGCCCTTAACTACGTTAGTACCGGTAGGAATCGTTTTACCGGCACCCGCCGATAGATCAGTATTAGCATCTTTATCCTTAACTGTCAGTGTGGCAGTTGAGCCGGTATTATTGGTAGTGGCGATGTTGCTCACTTGGGTCTTAATATCGTTAGCATTCATGTTGATATTGACATCGAGGGCGCCGGGGGTGGCATTGCCAATACCCAGCGTACCTGCCACATTGACCGTGATGGTAGCATCTTGGGTCTCGCTGATAGCGCTAACGACCGGTGTACACATAGCCAAGCCGACTACACCCAGCGACAAAGCACTAACTGCCAGCAGTGCAGACTTTTTCATCTCTTGCTCCTTTTTGTATTTAATATTTGTTTTTGTATTGCTCACCCCAATACTAATCCCAGTATAAGCTATAGCCTGCCATAATACTAGCCTCGCTCGTAGTGAGTATCACATCAAATACAAAAGACCACCCCGTTAGGAGTGGTCTCATGATAATTCGGCACCGTGCTACTTTCCCGCTAGGCAGTATCCTCGCCGATGCTGGGCTTAACTGCTGTGTTCGAAATGGTAACAGGTGTTTCCCCAGCTCCATGGGCACCGACCATAATACTGCTAAGCAGCAATACTAGTGTCGATGTCCATCAAACCGAACTGAATTACGATAACAATCAGCTCAACCATAAGATGGGATGACGTGAGTTAAAAACTCAAGCTACCGTTTCAGTCTACCTGATCCGGAACTTCAGTCTCGAGAGACTAAAGTACTAGATCAAAACATAAAAAGGCAGTGGGACTATTAGTACACTTCAGCTCCACACATTACTGTGCTTCCACCTTGTGCCTATCAAACTAATCGTCTATTAGTGTCCTCATAGGGAAACCTAATCTTGAGGTCAGTTTCGCGCTTAATATGCTTTCAGCGCTTATCTGCTCCGCACATAGCTACTCGGCAATGCAACAGGTGGTCACAACCGATACACCAGAGGTGCGTTCACCCCGGTCCTCTCGTACTAGGGGCAAATCCTCGCAAGTTTCCTGACGTCCACACCGGATATAAACCGAACTGTCTCGCGACGTTCTGAACCCAGCTCGCGTACCACTTTAACCGGCGAACAGCCGGACCCTTGGGACCTGCTCCAGCCCCAGGATGTGATGAGCCGACATCGAGGTGCCAAACAGCGCCGTCTATGTGAACTA
>ERZ772967.728-NODE-728-length-24646-cov-3.091863_pt1 | contig 24646 bp, 20 predicted proteins | sample MGYA00511677_ERZ772967 | MGnify/ENA primary metagenome ERZ772967 (study PRJEB29015, sample SAMEA2737931) | human oral metagenome | biome: human oral; feature: human-associated habitat; material: dental | place: China | collected 2146 ...
TCAAAAATAATTTTTGTATCTATTCTTACTACACTATCATTCTCTATATAGTGTATAATTTTATTCCGTATGTCTTCCCTTCCTGCTGGAAGTTCCCTTTCTAATGATTTTAAATCAGCATAGAAAGTCGGTGGATTAAAAATTAACTCTCCTGTAATTTTTAGAGAGAGATTAACAACATTGTTACTATAATTTATAAGCATAACCCCTCTTGAAATTATTGAATATCTGCAAAGATAATCGTTTCTAACGTATCCTTAGAACCTATTTTCCATCTTATTTTTAGATTAATCTTCCCTGTACAATCCGTACAAATTGATATCTTTCATTTCCAGATGCCAATAATATAACCTTATTCTTTTATAAGTGTAGTATCCCCATACATCATGTGTTTTTATAATCTCATCTATCAATTTCTCAATTGCCAGTTCCAAAGCGAGATAAGCTCCTGTAATTGAGGCTGTTCTTGTACCGCCGTCTGCCTGAATTACATCACAGTCTATCATTATTGTTCTTTCCCCTAATTTCTCCAAGTCTATTGCGGCTCTTAGGGCTCTTCCGATTAGACGCTGGATTTCCATAGTTCTTCCAGAAATTTTTCCTTTTGTTGATTCCCTTTGGACACGTGCATTTGTTGCTCTTGGAAGCATGCTGTATTCTGCTGTTACCCATCCTGAGCCTGTTCCTTTCAGCCATCTTGGTATTTTTTCTTCAACTGTTGCATTACAAATAACTTTTGTGTTCCCAAATTCGATTAAAACTGAACCTTCTGGATGAATAATGTAATTTCTAGTTACTTTTACTTCTCGCATTTCATTATTTTTTCTATTATTATTAACTACTGCTATTCGATGCTTTATATTACTTGGCAAGCCTATCTGTAAATTCTCTAAAGATAAAATCAGTATCCCAGTATACGGAGAAATTAACTGGAAATATATTGATAAAATTAGTTTAAAAACAAAAATAGGAAGAAAAACACTTTATTTTCTAAAACTTTATCTCTCTGATAGCCCAGAATTCTTAAAAACTATTTGCCGGATTAACCGCCTTATGGCTTTATTAGTTCTAGGGTCAATGCGCTGTAGAGAAGTTTCTATTAGTATTACTTCAGCCAATGAAGATCCAGAAGTCATTGCTAAAGTTGCTATTTATTTGTGGCATCAGGCTACCGAAACTGTATATGACTATGATCCTGAACTCTTAGATATCTATAATGAAGTCGGACAATATATTTCTGAATTCTGGAAAAAACATCCAACAGGTGAAAGAAATAATAAATTTTATTCTGACATGAAACAGCTTGATGCTGATCTGGAAAAAATTTATTTAAAAGGAAATAGAAAAAAGAATTTTTCTTTGGATATGAAGCAACTCGAATCAGACCTGGAAAGAGACGTGCCCAGATGGAAAGAAGTCGCCCAAAAGCAGGACCCAGCATCAGGATAAACATTCGCGACAAATATTCGTATTTCCCTCATATTTTTTATCGCCTTTCATGTCATCTATGCCATCCATCCCTGAATCCTTACTTGCCGCCCTGAGCGGCGCTAGGCACGTCGTCGTTTTCACCGGCGCAGGCGTCTCGCAGGAAAGCGGCATTCCAACTTTCCGTGACGAGTTATCCGGCTTGTGGCAGCGCTATGACCCGCAGGAACTGGCAACGCCAGAAGCCTTTGCGCGACAGCCTGATCTCGTCTGGGGCTGGTACGAATTCCGCCGCCGAAACGTCATGCTGTGCTCGCCGAATGCCGCGCATCGAACCATTGCCGCAATGGCCGGCGTCTTTCCACGATTTACGCTGATTACTCAGAATGTCGACGATCTCCATGAACGCGCGGGCAGCCAGAAGGTTTTGCACCTGCACGGCAGCCTGCTGCAACCGCGTTGCCACGAATGCGCCCGCGCCTACCCCATGCCTTCGGGAATCCCCGTAGAACCGGCAACAGGCTGGCGCATTGACCCGCCACGCTGCCCGGACTGCAACGGCCACATTCGCCCCGGCGTCGTCTGGTTTGGCGAGTCGCTACCGGAAAACGCCTGGCAGGCCGCGCAGGATGCCGCGCAATCTTGCGACGTGTTTTTCAGCATCGGCACATCGGCCGTGGTCTATCCTGCCGCCGCCTTGCCTGAACTCGCCGCGCGGCGCGGCGCCCGCCTCATTCAGATCAACCCGTTGCCAACGCCGCTTGACCCGCTGGCCGCGCACAACCTGCACGGCAAGGCCGGTGAAGTGCTGACGCAGCTTTGGGCAGCGTTTTGCGCATAGGGCTTGCACGCTGCCGAAGGCAGGCGGATGCAAGCGATCGTCAAGTACAGTATTCTAGTTTATGTTTTTTGATGCCCTGAAGCCCTTTATTTACGCGGAACCCAGGGCGTTTTATGTTTTCTGCCCTGCTTTCGCGGGTCTCGGAGCTTCTTTTTTACCCCAACGCTTCACTGCGCTTTTTCCAGTTTTATCGACTTTTTTGCGTCTTTTTCAGCTTCCGGCGCGGGCGCGTCCTCGACCTCCAGCCCCCAGTCGCCGTACAAATACCAATCATCCCCCAGCAATTCGGCGGGGTGCTGGGTGCGGTCGGAACCGTTGCCGCAACCCATCGCCTCTTTCGAGCAATACCTGTCGCATCCCCAGCAGATTCGCTCAGGGTGTTTGGGATGCAGGGGAAATTTCCTCGCCATATGTCTATTGCTACGTATCGGGGCGCCGCGGCTGGCAGACTCGGACACTATACGCCTTCATCTAAAAAATTAGAGCAGACCCCGGAAAGCCACAATCCACGTGGGCTAGCGCGCCGCTGTAGCCGCCTGTTTACGGGGCTTCCAGTGGCATACGATCCGCCCCCCGGTAAAGGCCATGATTAGGGCGCATCCCGCAAAGCCACAATCCACGCGGGCTAGCGCGCCGCTGCAGCCGCCTGTTTACGGGGCTTTCAGCAGCATGCATCTCCATCTAATTCCGAGAAGTTCACCAATTTACGCAATCCCCGGCGGCCCCGCGCCCGGCGGCGGAGGCGGTACATAGCCGAATAGGGCCAGCGCAAAGCCCAAAGCGACAAATAAAAATACGACCAGCAAGGCGATGAGAATCTGACTTATGATGAAGCCGCCGATGCTATAACCCAAGCTGGCTTTGGGAATCGCGCCGGACAATGCATTCCCGGCGACCCAGATCGAATACAGCCCCAGTGGCAATATCAGTAGCGGCGGTGCGTCAAGCAGCATCAGGCCGATGCATAGCGTATCCGCCACCAGGTATGAAGCGGCCAGCAAATTGAACAAATCGCCCCGACCGTCCCAGCGGCCGTCGCGCTTAAGCCACCAGCGTAAAAAACCGAGGCTGACAAGAAAAGCGCCCCATATCGACAGCATCGCCATGCCAAACATCAACCACGAAGGAATAATCAGCGCCTCCGGGTCTGACCAGACGCGATCGGAATCCAAACCGGCCAATAACCCAAGAAATGTAATCGCCAGCACGGCTTGCCAGCGTGGAAATGCATAGCGCTCGAACGGGAATTTTTGAAGGAAAAATAACGGAAAAACAACCGACGGCATAGAAACTCCGTTTAATAAATCATACAAAGAATATTGATATGCCTCATCAGCCAAAAAAACCAATTCTATCCACACAAAAGTAACTCGATCACCACCATTAGTGTGCAAAATGAAAAAAACAGAATATGAACAAACCAAAATAGAAACGATCCCGTTCCGGGATCGTTCCATTGAATAGACTTCAAATAATCAAGAAATTTCTTTTGTAGCCTAGACATAACCATACTACCTAAAATTATTCTACCTAATTGGATATTATTTACCCAATTAGGATAAAACAACTAGTAAATTTTATGGATTTAAAGTATGGTATTTCTTACTTTTCATATTTGTCAAGGTTTATAACCTAGCCGGAAATTTCAGTAAATAGACACTGAATTTTACTGATCACCTGAAATTCGTATCACCGCAGACTCCCTAAAAAACTGCGGAAGTGTCGACGTTTCCACGCTTCCGCAGCGCGGGTCGTGCAGCCGCAAGCTGTCGGGCGGCCTCAGAATGACTTCCGATTACTTCCAGAGATTGGCAATCCCCTGCAACGAAATCCAGCCGGCCCAGGCGGCGGTCGCCGCTGCCAGAATGCCGAAGATTTGCAGCCACATCGGGTGCGCGTAGTCACCGACGATTTTCCTGTTTTTCGCCGCCACCAGCATCACGCCCAGCGTCAGCGGCAAAATCAGGCCGTTGAGTGCGCCCACCAGCACCAGCGTCTGAACCGGCCGGCCAAACACCACGAATACGATCGTAGAAAAGGCAATGAACAACATGATGACGTAGGTGTTATATCTTTCGACCGCCGCCGACATTGAGCGCAAAAAGGAAACGCTGGTATACGCCGCGCCGACAATGGAAGTGATTGCTGCCGCCCAAAGGACGAGGCCAAAAAACTTGTACCCCAGATTGCCGGCGGCATGCCGGAAAACGGAAGCCGGCGGATTGGCCGGGTCCAGCTTCAGGCCTGCGGCTACGACACCCAGCGCCGCCAGGAAAATAACGACGCGCATGACGCCGGTGATCAGAATGCCGGTCACGGCGGCGCGGTTGACGCGCGGCAGGTTTTCATGCCCCGTCACGCCCGCGTCGAGCAGGCGATGCCCGCCGGCAAACGTAATGTAGCCGCCGACCGTACCGCCGACCAGCGTAATCGTCGGCAACATCAGCGCGGCGTAATCATTGGGGAAGATGGATTTGACGATTGCCTCGCCGACCGGCGGATTCGAGGAAAACATCACGTAAGTGGCGAGCAGGATCATCAATCCGCCCAGAATTTTGGCGACCCGGTCCATCGCCAGGCCCGCTTCTTTCGAGGCAAAAATACCAATGGCGATAACGCCCGAGATAATGGCGCCGGTTTCAACGCTGATACCGAACAGCACATTGACCGCCATGCCCGCTCCGCCCACATTACCGATGTTGAAGGCCAGCCCGCCGGCGACAATCAACAGCGCGATGAGGTGTCCTAGGCCGGGAAGGACCTTGTTGGCGATATCCTGACCGCGCATACGGCTCATCGTAATCACACGCCAGACGTTCATCTGCGCGCCGATGTCGATTACGATCGAAGCCAGAATGGCAAACGCAAAGTTGGCGGCGAATTTTTCGGTAAATACGGCCGTCTGCGTCAAAAATCCCGGCCCGACCGCCGAGGTGGCCATGATAAACGCGGCGCCAAGCAGCACCGACCAGTTGGTTTTGCCTTGCGTTTCGGCCTTGTGGATGACAGGTTCTGCCATATTTGTCTCTCTCCCTTCAGCAAAAATTCGTAGGGTCATGAAAAAAGTTCATTGAAAGGCAGCCTTGGAACATTATTTTTCCCCACGCAAGAACAATGCGTTCCGCCACTGCGCCGTGTTGCGAAGGCGCGATCATAACTCTTCTCATGCAGCTTCAGAAGCATCTTGTGCAATTCCGGAAGCCAGATGACTCTATTTCTCGCTGGATGCGACACAAAAAGCAAATCACATGATCTGCGCGCATAGATCTCTGCGGATTGCCCAAGTTTGCCACCGAAACAGGCAGAATGAGCGGGCTGCCCAATGCCCACAGCCTGTACCGGATGTGTCAAAATATCGCCCGCACCGTCCCGCTTCTATCGACGCATAGCCCCGTAAAACCTGGCTGTTCAGGCGATAGCGGACACGGCGCAGGCGCGGGCATTTTCCCAACGCACGCTTTTGGCCAATCCGACAAATTTGACGATTCAGACAACCTGACCTTGACGCCGCGCAATCCCTGCCCGTATGACATCCGCCGCTCCCCGCCTCGAACTGCACAACATTACCAAGCGCTACCCGTCCGTCGTCGCCAACGAAAATGTCAGCCTGACGATCATGCCGGGGGAAATTCACGCGCTGCTGGGCGAAAACGGCGCGGGTAAGAGCACACTGGTCAAAATCATCTACGGCGCGGTCAAAGCGGACTCCGGCACCATCCGCATGAACGGCGAAGCGGTCGATATCGACAACCCCGCGCAGGCGCGGCAGATGGGCATTGGCATGGTCTTCCAGCATTTCTCGCTGTTTGAAACGCTGACCGTCGCCGAAAATATCGCCCTGGTGTTGGACGAACCGTTCAACCTGCCGAAGCTTTCCGAGCGGGTCAAAGCTGTTTCTGAGCGCTATGGCCTGCCGCTCGACCCCGACCGGCGCGTGCACAGCCTGTCGGTTGGCGAACGGCAGCGCGTCGAAATCGTCCGCTGCCTGTTGCAGAACCCGCAGCTTCTGATTCTCGACGAACCGACATCCGTACTGACGCCGCAGGCCGTCGAAAAGCTGTTTGAAACCCTGCGCCAGATCGCCTCCGAAGGCGTCTCCATCCTTTACATCAGTCACAAGCTGCACGAAATCCAGGCGCTGTGCGACAAGGCAACGATTCTGCGCAACGGACGCGTCACCGGCACCGTAGTCCCGCGCGCAGAAACATCGGCATCGCTGGCGCGCATGATGATCGGCCGTGATCTGCCGGTCTGCCGGGCGCCGCCGTACACGGGCGAACGGCGGCCGATGCTGACCGTCGAGCACCTGAGCATTGATGCCGAAGGCCCGTTCGGCGTTTCCCTGCACGATATTTCACTCACGCTCAATGCCGGTGAAATTCTCGGCATCGCCGGCATTTCCGGCAACGGACAGGCCGAGCTGATGGCAGCGCTCTCCGGTGAGCGGCCGGTCGGTAAGAAGACTATCCAGCTGGACGGCACCCCCATCGGCCACCTGAACGCCGGCCGACGCCGCGCCAAAGGGCTGGTCTACGTACCAGAAGAACGCCTGGGACGTGGCGCCGTGCCTCCTTTCTCGCTGAGCCGCAATGCCCTGCTGACCGCACACCGGCAAGGCATGAAACAGTGGGGGCTCGTCCATTACGGCAAGGCGCGAGACTACGCCCGCGCATGTGTCGAACGCTTCGACGTGCGCGGCGGCGATGTATCGACCAACGCCCGTTCGCTTTCCGGCGGCAATCTGCAGAAATTCATCGTCGGCCGCGAAATCATGCTGCGGCCCAAGGTCATGATCGTCGCCCAGCCCACCTGGGGGGTCGATATCGGTGCGGCGAGCGCGCTGCGCCAGGCATTGCTTGATCTTTCCCGTTCCGGCGTCGCCCTCCTCGTCGTCTCGGAAGAACTCGAAGAACTCTTTGAAATCAGCGATCGCATCGCCGTGCTCGCCCAGGGGCGGCTTTCGCCCGCACGCCCCAAGACCGCGCTCGACGCCGAAACGGTCGGCATGCAGATGGCCGGGCTGTTTACGCCGCCCGCAGCGCCGCAAAGCACAGCGGATGCCCAACCAGAAACGGCTACAGATGCCGCCAATCATGCATCTGCTTGAACCTCGCCCCTACCCTTCCCGGCTGATGCGCTGGCTGTCGCCGCTCATCGCCGTCATCGCCACGCTGGTGACCGGCTCGCTGCTTTTTCGGGCGCTCGGCAAACCACCGCTCGAATCCTTCCATATCTTTTTTATTCAGCCGCTGACCAGCAGCTACGGCTGGAGCGAACTGCTGATCAAGGCCTGCCCGCTCATCCTGATTGCGCAAGGGCTGGCGCTCGGCTTCAAGGCGCGCATCTACAACATCGGCGCTGAAGGCCAACTGATCGTCGGCGCGCTGGCCAGCGGCGGCGTCGCCATTGCCTGCGAAGGCAGCGATTCCGCCTGGATTCTTCCGGCCATGGTGCTAGCCGGCGCACTGGGCGGCGCATTCTGGGGCGCGATTCCCGCCCTGCTCAAAACGCGCTTTAACGCGCAGGAAACGCTGACGACGCTGATGCTTGCCTATATTGCCAACTACCTGCTCGCCTATATGGTCAACGGCCCGTGGCGCGACCCGGAAGGCATGAACTTCCCGCAGTCGATCATGTTTAGCGATCCGGCGCTGTTCTCGCCCCTGTTTGAGGGTTTGCGCGTTAATACTTCGGTCTTCATCACCCTCTTTGCCATTCTCGCTTTCTGGGCTTTCAATGCGCGCAGTTTTCTGCACTTCCAGATCGAGGTTGGCGGCTACGCACCCGCTGCTTCGCGTTACGCCGGTTTTTCTGCCAACCGCACCGCCTGGTTTACGCTGGTGCTTTCGGGCATGGTCGCCGGCATCGCCGGCGTCGGTGAAATCGCCGGCCCAGTCGGCCAGCTCAATCTCAACATTTCCCCCGGTTACGGCTTTGCCGCCATCATCGTCGCCTATCTGGGGCGTCTGCACGCGCTCGGCATCATCGCCGCGGGGTTTTTGATGGCGCTGCTCTATCTCGGCGGCGAGGCCGCACAGGTCGCCCTGCAACTGCCGGCGGCAATTACGGGGATTTTCCAGGGCATGCTGCTTTTCTTTCTGCTCGGCGCCGACGCCTTCGTCGATAACCGTCTGCGCCGGCCGCTCGCCGCATGAATACGACTGCATAACGCCATGATCGAACACATTGTCCCCATTCTGGCTGGCACGCTGGCCGCTGCCGTACCGCTGATTTTCGCCGGTCTGGGTGAACTCGTCGCCGAACGCACCGGCGTCATCAATCTCGGTGTCGAAGGCATGATGCTCGCCGGCGCCATTGCCGGATTCGCCGCTGCCGTAGAAAGCGGACAGGGCGCGGCCATTGGCCTGCCAGCCGGGGCGTTGGCCGGCGCCGGCATGGCGCTGATCTTCGCTTTTTTCGCACTACTGCTGGCCGCCAACCAGGCGGCTTGCGGGCTGGCGCTGACGATTTTCGGCATCGGGCTGTCGGCCTTCATCGGCCAGCATTACATCAGCTATAGCCTGCCTGGGCTAAAGCCCTTCGCCATTCCGCTGCTTTCCGACATCCCCCTGCTCGGCCCGATACTGTTTAAGCAGGATGCCGTCGTCTACCTGTCGATCCTCACGTTTGCCGTCATCGCCTGGGGGCTGGCGAAAACCCGTCTCGGCCTGTTGCTCAAGGCCGTTGGCGAATCACCGGAAGCCGCGCACGCTATCGGCTATCCGGTCATTGGCATCCGCTTCGGTGCGACGCTTTTCGGGGGGGCGCTGGCTGGTATCGCCGGCGCTTACCTGTCGACTGTCTATACGCCGCTGTGGGTGCAGAACATGAGCGCCGGCCGTGGCTGGATTGCCGTCGCGCTCGTCGTTTTCGCCTCCTGGAAGGCCGAACGGCTGATGCTCGGCGCGTATCTGTTCGGTGCCGTCACTATCCTGCAATTTCACGCGCAAGGGCTGGGCATTACGATTCCCGTGCAACTGCTCGCCGCCTTGCCCTATCTCGCCACCATCATCGTACTCGTCGTCATTTCGCGCGACCGCCGCGTGCTCCAGAACAACCTGCCCGCCTCGCTGGGCCGCTCTTTTCTGCCCTGACCCCCCTTAATGACGACGCTGCTGCTCAAGGATGCCGATCTGCTGGTGACGATGGATGCCGACCGGCGCGAAATTCCGGGGGGCGGCGTTTTTGTGCGTGATGGCGTCATTGAAGCGGTCGGCCCGTCCACCAGCCTGCCGACACAGGCCGATGAAACGCTTTCGCTGGCCGGTTGCCTTGCCCTGCCCGGCCTCATCAACACGCACCACCACATGTACCAAAGCCTGACGCGGGCATTGCCCGGCGCACAGGACGCCGAGCTGTTTGCCTGGCTGCGCCGCCTGTATCCCGTCTGGGCGGGGCTGACGCCGGAAATGATCCGCGTCTCGACGCTGACGGCGATGGCCGAACTGATCCTTTCCGGATGTACGACGAGCAGCGACCATCTCTACCTTTATCCGAACGGCGCGCGGCTCGACGATTCGATTGAGGCCGCAGCGCAGATCGGTATGCGTTTTCATGCCGCGCGCGGCAGCATGAGCGTGGGAGAAAGCGAGGGAGGTCTGCCGCCCGACCGGCTGGTCGAAGATGAAAACACCATTCTCAAAGATACGCAGCGGCTGATCGAAACCTGGCACGACTCGGCGCGGCACGCCATGCTGCGCATCGTCGTTGCGCCCTGCTCGCCTTTTTCGGTCAGCCGCAGCCTGATGCGTGAAGCCGCGCGCCTGGCGCGCGCGTACGGTGTTTCGCTGCACACGCATCTGGCCGAGAACGACAACGATGTTGCCTACAGCCGCGAAAAATTCGGCATGACGCCGGCAGCGTATGCCGAATCGCTCGGCTGGACGGGCGCGGACGTCTGGCATGCGCATTGCGTCAAACTCGACGAGGCAGGCATCGACCTTTTTGCACGCACGGGAACTGGCGTTGCGCACTGTCCGTGTTCGAATATGCGTCTAGCCTCCGGTATCGCACCGATTCCCGCCATGCGCCGGGCAGGCGTTCCCGTCGGCCTCGGCGTCGACGGCAGTGCCTCGAACGATGCCGCGCACCTGCTCGGCGAAGCACGCCAGGCCATGCTCCTCGCCCGCGTCGGCAGCCAGCCCCATGCGGAGCCGGCGGCAATGAGCGCGCGGCAGGCGCTGGAACTCGCCACATTGGGCGGCGCCCGGGTGCTCGGGCGCGACGATATCGGCGCGCTGGCCCCCGGCATGAGCGCCGACCTCGTCGCTTTTCCTCTCGATACGCTGGCGCTGGCCGGAGCGGCCGTGCACGACCCCGTGGCCGCGCTGGTTTTCTGCGCGCCGCAACAGGTTCGTTACGCCATCATCAACGGCAAGCCCGTCGTGGCCGAGGGGCAACTGCTGCCGCTCGAACTACCGGCATTGATTGCCGACCACAACCGGCTGGCCAGGCAGCTCATCCGTTCAACGAAGTCGTAAAAACAGGCGTAAGGACATTTAGGGTGATAAAAAGAGCTTGAAGCCTTATGCTGCAAGTCTTTAATGGGGATCCAAGGCTTTGAACAAAAAGTTGCCCTTTTTGCAGCGCAAAACAGATCAAGCAGAACGGCGCTTCGTCATCGATGTCAGCGATGGTAAATAGACCGCCGCGCAACTTGCAGCCCAGTATGGATGCAGTTCAAAAACCATCCATCCACCGCCATCTCGCTCAAGCAGCCACCAAGACCCCTTCCAAAAATAACCGGAGCGTATTGCCGCGCCGGGGTGAAGCATCACCGAATCACAGCCGCCGTGACCGAAGACACGCAATAATGCTTGCCCCGCAGCCCGCGTAAAACGGGCATCTCCGGAAGGGCTGCCCGCCAGCCCAGTGTTTACGGGGGTTTCCGGCCTGCCTATCCGCAAGCCCAATGTTTACGGGGACGTCCGGCCTACCTGCCCGCAAATGCCCGATTGACGTGGGCTTGCGGCCAATCGATTTAGATAACCGAGCGTCACATCCAGGACAGGCAGGCAGCAATCTTGGTTTGCTGTCTTGAACGTTCCGTAGCCGCCCGCGCACCACTGACACACCACCGGACGCACAGGAGCGAAGCATCACTTCGGCTGTCGGCGCTGCGACAATGCCTTGCGTTGCACTACCGGCTGCGCGGGAAAGAAGCATCGCCAGTTGAATCACCGCCAACTGCCGCAGACCCACCACCCCCCACAATATCCGCCACAACACCTGCCCTGAACCCCGCGTAAAATGGGCATTTCCGGAGGGGCTGCCCGCCAGCCCAGTGTTTACGCGGGTTTCCGACCTGCCTACCCGCAAGCCCACTATTTACGGGGACTTCCGGCCTACCTGCCCGCAAACGCCCGATTGACAAGGACCGCAGAAGCAACCGACCGGGCTGAAACGCCCCAAAGACGCAGGGTCCGGAAAGGAGATTTGGCGGCATGAAAAGTCTTTTGCAGTGACATTACGGGCTGAAAAGGAGAATAGGGACGGTCTATAAAGAATTATTTCGCTCAAGAATGAGGCCTTGAGCATGAAATTTGGCCATTACCCCTAAAAACAGCCGGCGCCCTTATCTCAGCCTGAAGCCGCCGAAGAGACTCTTGCGCCCATCGTCGACAAGCGGTTCAAACGGGACGCCCATCCTGGGCGAAGCCGATATAAGGATACGAGGTCTATTCGACCGTTTGCTTCAAAGCCTCACGAATGCCGGTGCGCAGCGCTGAATTTCAATGCGTTTTGCCAAAGATTCAAAGATTGCGGGGGTTCGGCTCAAAAGCCTTGCAGGGTTTCGACCGTGTGAATGACTTCCGGCGGCGCGGCGAAGCAGTGGCTAACGCAGCTCCGCCATTTCTGGAAATCCTCTGACGCCCGGAAGTCGACGGTATGGGCTTCCAGCGAGTTCCACTGGACGAGCAGGTGATACATGCAGGGGTTTTCGACAAAGCGCCGCAATTCCATACTCAGGCACCCTTTGGCGCGCCGGAACAATGGCGCAGCCTGGCGCACGCCCGCTTCAAATTCCGCTTCCATGCCCGGTTTGATGGAAAGCAGGCAGACTTCAAAAACCGTTGTTTGGGTCATTGGCTGTGTCATTTTTATATTTCCTTTTTTATGCCCTCAGATTCTCTGAGGCCAACCCACGCCGCGACAAGCAGAGGGCATCAAACATCGTGTCAGCCCCATATTTCACGGGCTTTACTTTTTTGGTGATCTCCGCTCGTAAAAACCATACGAAATTCCGCTCATCCGGCATCTACTTGGCAATTTTTCTTTAGCGGCGGCACAAAGGTGTAGTCGATATCCCAAGGGAAGTACACCCATTTATCCTGGCGGAACTCCTTGACGCAGAGATCGACGACTTCCCGCCCCATCGGCTTGGCATAAAGCGTGGCGAAGAAGGCCTTGGGTAACAGCTTGCGAATCATGCGCGCCGTCGCCCCCGTATCGACCAGATCGTCGATCAGCAGATAGCCTTCGCCGTCGTGCTCGACCCCCTTGAGAATCTTGACCTCGGTGCGCATGATCTGCGCGCCCTGTCCGTCGTCGGACGCGGCCTCGTAGCTGGAAGCACAGATCGTATCGAGCAGGCGGATTTCCAGTTCGCGCGCAACCAGCGCCGCCGGAATCAGGCCGCCGCGCGCAATGGCAATGATGCCTTTGAACGGCCCCCGATCCATCAAGGCGCGGCACAGCAAGCGCGTATCACGGTGCAGCTCCGGCCATGAAATGACGATATCGTCCCGATAGGGGCTGATGAATGCATTTTCCATGCATGGATCCTTGAGTCAGAACTTGAATGAAAAATCAGCAGCGGCCGCACATGAACTGATGAACGGGCATATGGCAAGGCCCATGGCGTGCGGTAGGCCGGCTGCGCGGAGCCGAAAAACGTTCTCCGCGCGCGATGGTCATCCGGCCTTACTTGGGCAGATTGCCTTCGATGCCCTCGACGTAAAAATTGATCTGCTTTAACTCGGCGTCCGTATAGGTTTTGCCAGCGGGCAGCACTTCCTTGCCGGACTGATCCTTGAGCGGGCCGGCAAAGGGATGCAGGCTGCCGGTTTTAAGTGCATCGCGCCGCGCTTCTACCAGCTTTTTCACATCTTCCGGCAATTGAGGGCCGAAATAACCAACATTGACCGCGCCCTCTTTGACGCCCCACCAGATATTCGATGTTTTCCAGGCGCCGACCTCAACGTCGGCAATGACTTTTTTGTAGATCACCTCCCAGTTGAGGACGGAGGCGGCCAATTGCGCCTTGCCGCCGAATTTGGTCATATCCGAGTTCCAGCCAAAACCGAGGATGCCTTTTTCCTGCGCTGTCTGGACGACGGCCGGCGAGTCGGTGTTCTGCATCAGCACGTCACTGCCCTGGGCAATCAGCGCCAGCGCCGCTTCACGCTCTTTGCCGGGGTCGAACCAGGAATTCACCCAGATGACACGCGTCGTTACCTTCGGATTAACGCTGCGCGCGCCGATCGTGAACGCATTGATGTTGCGGATTACCTCAGGAATGGGAATCGAGGCAACAATGCCGAGCTTGTTGTGCTTGGTCATTTTGCCGGCGATGACCCCGAGCATGTAAGAACCTTCATACGTGCGCACATCAAAAACGCCAAGGTTAGGCGCCGTTTTATAGCCGGTGGCGTGCATGAAGATGGTGTTTGGGAAGGCTTTGGCCACTTTGACCATCTGGTTCATATACCCGAACGATGTGCCAAAAATGACTTTGTAGCCCTTTTGCGCCAGATCGCGGAAAACACGCTCGGAATCAGCGGTTTCCGGCACATTTTCAACGAAAGTTGTCTTGACCCTGCCGCCAGAATGCGCTTCGAGCTGTTTGCGTCCTTCGTCATGCGAATACGTCCAGCCATGATCGCCTGTCGGGCCGATGTAAACAAAGCCGGCCTTCAGCGGCTCGGCAGCGTGCGCCAGAGCCACGCAGGAGGCGGCGATCAGCGCCGAAGCCAGGGTTTTGAAACGTGCCAGTGCCATAAAAAGACTCCTTGATCTCGTCGAGAGTGATGAAGTCGGCTATTTTCCGGAAGTTTCCGGATCTTGTACATAGCCGGAGAAGGTTTCCGGTGTGTGTTTTCGGCATAGCAATGGCCAAAACGACATCCGCCGATTTTTACTCTATGTAAATCCCGCAGACAAAACACCGGCAAAGCAGCACGATGTTACGCCGCCCTGGCGCCAGCGCATCGGTCAAGCCTGCCGGATGCTGATTCCCGGCCTTATCCCGACCCGGTTTCAGCCTCTTTCCTGACCTATCCCCACATACGCGAAAGCACCGGCGCTCCCCGGCATTGATGAATGATCGTCATCACGACATGGCCGGCAACCAGCACAAGCAACACCCAACCCAGTTCGCCGTGCCAGTGGTTCCCAAGTTCGACCAGGAACTTGTTCCCCTGCGCCCTGCCGATCTGGCGGGCAATAGCCAATACGGGAACGGCAATCATGAGGGCATACAGCGCCAGATGCCCGGCTCTGGCCGCCAGATTGTTCTTGGGACGATGCGACATTTGCGTCACAGCCCATAAAACACGCAGGACGATCAAAGCGGCCAGCACAAAACCGACCGTTTTGTGCATTCCCATGAGCGAGGATCTGAACTGTTTATCGATATTCCAGGCGATGGCCGTCCCGAACATAAAAAGAAAACCCGCGGCCATAATCCAGTGAAAGCTGCGCGAAATGCTGCCATAGCGGTTTCTTGTATCGGTTTTCATCCTTGTCTCTCCTCGTTTCATGGAAGATTCTGGGCACGGAAGATTCAGCATTCAGGCCGTTCTCAAGGAGAGTATAAATCCTTGATTCATCTGCGCGCACCGTACCGGCCCTGGCCAAGCTCTTCCCTATCAGCGCCCGATTGTACGGTTATACGGCTGTACGATTCGGTGCGTTGAGCAACCCCGCCCGGTTGAGCATCCCGTGCTGGCAAAGATGCCGCGGGCTCAGCAAACGGCTTTGCCGCTTAGTTTTTCATCGACTGCACCGGCGCGGGGATGCGGCCGCCGCGCGCGATGAAGTCCGCACACGAGCCCGTCTTGACCGGCATGATCGGCGCGTAGCCGAGCAGGCCGCCGAATTCAACGCGTTCGCCCACGCCTTTGCCCGGTACGGGGATGATGCGCACGGCGGTGGTTTTGCTGTTGATCATGCCGATGGCGGCTTCGTCGGCGATGATGCCCGCAATGGTCGCCGCTGGGGTGTCGCCCGGCACGGCAACCATGTCGAGGCCGACGGAGCACACTGCCGTCATCGCTTCGAGTTTATCCAGGGTGAGGACGCCGCTGGCAGCGGCGGCAATCATGCCTTCGTCTTCGGAGACGGGGATGAAGGCGCCGCTCAGACCGCCAACGGCGGATGAGGCCATCATCCCGCCTTTTTTCACCGCGTCGTTCAGCAGGGCAAGGGCGGCGGCGGTGCCGTGTGTGCCGCAGACGCTGAGGCCCATCGCTTCGAGAATGCGGGCAACGCTATCGCCGACGGCTGGGGTGGGCGCAAGCGAGAGGTCGAGGATGCCGAAGGGGATGCCGAGGAGTCGCGCCGCTTCCTGGCCGATGAGTTCGCCAACGCGGGTAATTTTGAAGGCGGTTTTTTTGACGATTTCGGCGATTTCGGTGAGATTCTTGCCGTCGCAGTGTTGCAGCGCCGCTTGCACCACGCCCGGGCCGGAGACGCCAACGTTGATGACGGCGTCCGCTTCGCCCGCGCCGTGGAAAGCGCCCGCCATGAAGGGGTTGTCTTCGACGGCGTTGCAGAAGACGACAATTTTGGCGCAGCCGAAGCCTTCCGGGGTAATGGCGGCGGTGTGCTTGATGGTGTCTGCCGCGAGCTTGACCGCGTCCATATTGATGCCGGCGCGGGTGCTGCCGATGTTGATGGAGGCGCAGACGATGTCGGTCGCGCGCATCGCTTCCGGGATGCTGGCGATCAGGACGCGATCGGCAGGCGAAAGGCCTTTGTGTACCAGAGCGGAGAAGCCGCCGATAAAGGAGACGCCGATGGCTTTGGCGGCTTTATCCAGCGCCTCTGCCACGCTCACATAGCTGTCCGCCCCAGTCGCAGCGGCGATTTGCGCGATCGGCGTGATGGCAATGCGCTGGTTGACGATGGGCACGCCGTATTTGGCGGAGAGCGCCGTAGCAGTCGCGACCAGGTCTTTGCCGATACGGGTGATTTTGTTGTAGATGTTGCGGTTGAGCTGATCCAGGTCAGGGCTGATGCAGTCGTGCAGGTCGATGCCGATGGTGATGGTGCGCACATCAAAGTTCTGCTCGGACACCATGCGGATGGTTTCGAGGATTTCTGTGGAATGAATTTGCGTCATGTGGTTTCTGTGATGAATAGGTTGAGTGCTGCACGGTTATACCAATTCCAGGAATTAAGCTGGGAAGGCGGCGCGCCGCGGACAGTATGTTTAATACGGCAAGGCGCGCCAATACACTCAGTGTTTTCTGGAATAGGTATTAAACCCGGTGCATGGCGTTGAACAACGCCTCGTTCTGCATGCGGATGTCCAGCGCGAGCGCCTGGCTGGCCTGTGCGAAGATGTCGAGCATTTCCTGCCGCGATTTCGGGCATTGCGCGGTATCGACCAGAATGATCATGGTAAAGAATTCGCCCATTAACTGCTGACTGATATTAAGGATATTGATTTGGTTTTCGGCCAGCAGTTTGGATACGTCGTAAACAATACCAATGCGGTCTTTGCCGATGACGGTAATGACGGAATGGTTCATCACATCTCCTGATTGGTTAAATTTTGATTTTTGGCAGCTTGGTCGATCCAGTCGAACAGTTCGTCCAGATCGTAATCGCCGCTGTGCGGCACGTCCCACGGCAGGGCGAAATCGACGCGCTTGCCGCTGTTTTGCAGCTTGGCGGCGAGGATGGCGGCGATGGCCAGCGAGGTATCGCTATCGGCGGTACCGACGCGGATGCGCCAATGCTGCGGTGACGTGTGCGAGCCGATGAAGGGCATCGGGTTCATCAGCTGCACGGTATGCGGGTCGGCCAGCGTAGCCTGCGGGTCGGCGCGGTACTGGTAGGAGAAAGCGGTGAAGTGCTGTTTGTCGATGGTGGCGGTGCCGAACAGTTGGTTTTCGCCGCTGCTCAAATCCAGCGCATCGAAGGCGGGCGGAGTTTTCTGGCGGCCGGTGGCGTGGGCGTAGGCGGCAAAATTCACGGCGCGGACTTTGCCGTTACGGAGGGTGAGCCAGTTGCGATCGCTCAGGTCTTTGCCGGCATCGAGCTGACCCTGGGCGGACTGGCGCAGGAAGGAAGCAACATAGTTTTTAAAACTACCGTTGCCCTGTGCGTTCAAGCGCAGCGGGCGACCTTGCGGGTCGCGCAGGCTTAGGCTGTTCACATAGGCAGGGAACTGAGCTTTGAGACGACCTGAAACCTGGATTTTCGCCTTGGTAAGCGTGCCGCTGACCAGTTTGCGCTCGGCATGGTAATCGAGCATGGAGGCGTCCATTTTTTGGTAGTTGTTCACGCCGTTGAACTGCCATTCGTAGGCGGCATCGGCATGATCCAGAATGGAAATCGGGCAATAGGCGGAAACAGCGAAAATATGGTCTTTGGCCGGCGCGGCGCCGAGCTGTTGCAGATAGGGTTCGTAGTCGGCCTGGTTGCCGGTGGCGCCGAGCAGCACAGACAACGCCCCACCGGCGCTGGTGCCGTTGGAGATGATTTTTTCGGCATCGCCGGCCATCACCGCATCGTTAAAACGCAGGTAGCGCACGGCAGCTTTCAAATCGACAATCGCGGCGGGCGCTTTGCCGGTAGCGGCGGTGCGGCCGCGCGCGCCGGGCGAGGCCACGACATAGCCTCTGGCCAGGGCGGCCTGCATGGCGTCAATCTGCCCGGCCTTGTGCGGGCCAAAACCGCCCTGCCCTGGCACACCGGCTTTGGCCGGCATATAACCGCCGATTGAGTTGGGCAGAAAAATGGGCGCGGTTTGCGCGGTGTAGCCGTTGATACTGCCGCCGTTGAAATAGGCTTCCGGAATGTAGATGTTGATGGTTTCGTGAGCCGCGTCGACAGGATTTTTGACATAAACGATATTTTCAAACGCTCGGTAACGTACCGTTTGTCCGCCGACCTGCATCGTTTTATCTACATGCTTCTGACCGACAAAATCAAGAGGCTGCGTGTTTTCACGCTTGACGACCGGCGTACTGCACGCCGCAAGCCCCAGCCCGGCAACGGTCAGTATCGTGGCTTTGAATTTCATGGACCCCCCACAAAAAAACAGGACATCTCTAGGATACACAAACCCAAACCAGATAGGCATCCGGCAAAACCGCGATCACACGGCTTTGCGTTTTCCTGTGTATTGCAGATACATCACATCCTGAATCAATTGCCTCAAGCAATCTGGCGCAAATATCATCCAGAACCCTCCAGACATCCCTATCTCCAGGCCACATTCAATGCAGCTGGACAAACCATCTCCGTGCGACGGCGCAATGTAGCCAAGATGCAATGTGTTTACGGGCATTCGCCGGAAAACCGGCCAAACGCACCCAACGCCTTCTCGGTACGAAAAAGTCTGGCAGTCGAAAGGCCAAGAGGCCTGTGTGCGCTATAATCCGCCTGCCTTGGCATCGACCGATGCGCATCGAAGCGACTGCAGTTTATGGCGTGTCTGAGCCTCTCGTACTCCCACTGTTGGATACAACACGCATTGATTTTCCATTTCGCCGTATGGCGGTCAAACTCAGGTCATACGGATGATTTATAGAAAACTTTTTCATCGACTCAGTACCCGTATCTTTCTCTGCCTATTTAGCGTTGTGCTGACCGGCTGCGCCAGCCTCGGCCGGACAACCTGCAATACGACATCGGAAAACAGCGAAGAATGCCCTCCCCGCAAAGGAACGACAGCCGACTATCTATACCCAGCTCCCATCCTGACGCCCTTGCAGAGCTACGAGGTTCCGGCATTACCGATTAATCTGCCGACTGTCGATCTGACCAGCGAAACGGATAATATTTTTTCCCGCATCCGCAAGGGCTTTTCCATGCCGGACATCAACAACGACCTGGTACTGGAACACCAACAGCGCTACCTCAATCAGCCCGATTACCTGCGCCGCATGGTTGAGCGCGGCGCCCCCTACCTCTATCACATCGTCGAAGAAATCGATCAGCGCGGTATGCCCATGGAGCTGGCACTGCTAGCGATGGTGGAAAGCGCCTACAACCCGATGGCCCATTCGCCCGCCAAAGCGTCCGGTTTATGGCAATTTATCCCGACAACCGGCAAACGCTACAATCTCGACCAGAATTGGTGGAAGGACGAGCGCCGCGACATCATCGCCTCGACGGCCGCCGCGCTCGAATACTTGCAGGAAGTCTATGAAATGCACGGCGACTGGCATCTGGCGCTGGCTTCTTACAACTGGGGGGAAGGCGCCGTCGCCCGCGCCATTGCCAAAAACAAAGCACTCAACCTGCCGACCGATTACCTAAACCTGAGCATGCCGAATGAAACGCAAAATTACGTGCCCAAGCTACAGGCGCTGAAAAATATCTTCAGCAGTCCGGAAACGCTTAAGGAACTTGGCATCCCGCGCATCCCCAACCGCCCCTATTTCACAACCGTCACCAAGCCGGTCAACATTGATGTCAAACTGGCCGCACAGTTTGCCGGTATTCCAGTGCATGAATTTCTTGCGCTCAATCCGGCGCACAATCGCCCCGTGATCGTCTCCGACTCGCCAATGGTCATTCCCGCAGAAAAGTATGACCATTTCGTCAGCAACTTGGAAGCGCACGAGCAGAAGCAAAAACCGCTTTCTTCCTGGCAGTCCTATACCCTGCGCCCCGGCGACCGCCTGGAAAAAATCGCACCGCGCTTCGGCATGACCGTCGCCAACCTCAAAGCAATCAATGGCATCCACGGACGCATTCGGCTCAAACCGGGACTCACGCTACTGGTGCCCAGCAACGGCGTCGCAAAAGAGATCGACCCGGCCACGATGGTTGCCCAGCCGCGCTTCCCCAGCGCCGACTTGCAGCCGGCAACGCGCACCTACAAGGTACGCAAAGGTGACACCCTGTTTTCCATCGCCAAGCGGCACGGCATGAGCGCCGACGAGCTGAAACGCCGAAATCACCTGAAAAACATGAAAATCAAGCCAGGAACAACGCTCGTCGTCCTGGCAACGGAGCAAAAGGCCAGCAAGCCCGCTCCACAAAAAGGCAAATCATCCGCTTCTGCAAAGAAAAGCAGGCACCCAGTTTCTTCACAAAAACAGAACGCCAAGAAAGCACCCACACCCCGCAAGAATGCCGCGCAGGCAAGCAAACCGGCAAAACGTAAGAAATAAAGGCGTCGGCTCGAATTTGGCTTCCTTGGTTACATACTTCGCCTCATACTGGCGAGGGCAGGTCGTGTAGCAGGACAACGCCGTGTGGGACTCGGTATTATAGGTTCGTGCCGTGCAGTCTGTTGAGCTGTTGACGGGTACGCTCCAGCCTGGCCTTGACTCTGGCGATGCGCGCGCGTGAGCGCTCGGTGCCAAGCTGCTCCGAAATACTGATTATCAAAGCGCTGAGGCTTTTCATTACCTCGTACTCCTCGAACGTCGGCGCGGCGTTTAATTTGACAACGTTGCTCTTTGTTCTACGCATTTTGCGTCTCCAGTTGGTTGCAATATTCCCCTCAACTGCCACGACGCCTACGGCTACGAAAGCGCCAAGGCGCAATACGCCCCGTTTGACCGCCTGCAAGACCCCGATCCCACCACCCGCGCCACCTCGCCCGCGTCATCACCGGCACCTGCGGCGCGGGGCAGAATGCCTATGTGACCATCAATAACAAGGCGGAAAGATCTGCACCGTTGTCGGTGGAGGAGTTGGCAAGACTGATGACAAAGGGGATGTTGAGGAAAAGGCTGCTCTAGTTAGTAGCTAGAACTTCTTTTGCACCATTCACTACCCTCGAGATTGCCGCCGCATATTCTCTACTGCCATTACTAAATCGACTTCCTCTTTGGGGTGAGCCCAGCGTATCCAAAATGGAATTGTCGCGCTACGTGGCTCGTACTTGGGCTTCGATATTTTGATGCGAGTTGGCAATAAAGTAGCATCACCCACTACAACAGCCTCGCCCACATCCAGCGTCGGCAATACCTCCATCAACCCTTCAAGGCTTTCCGGCAAGAGTTGTTTCACAACCGATTGGTCTGTCTTGTTGGCAAGGCGCAAGCTGATGATATTGCTGCACTGGCTAAGAATAGTTGTACTAACATCCGAAGGACGCTGACTGACTACCATCAATCCGACGCCGTATTTGCGGCCTTCTTTAGCGATGCGCTCGTAGTTCTCCAAGGCGCGCTTTTCCAGCGGCCCGGTGGATGCTGCACTGCTTGGCAGGTAGAGATGCGCCTCATCGCAGACGATGACAATCGGGTGGCGCGCATCGCCGTCTTCGCCTGGGCTACTCCAGAACTGGATTTGGTAGATCAGTCGCCCGACCAGGCCCACCACCACCGGCAGGATGTCCGAGGGCACTTCGGAGAAGTCGATGATCTTGATGCCGGGATTGACGCTATCTTTGATCTTACCCGTGCCGAGCAGCTTTTTCGCGAGATCGTGCAGCGCCTCGTAAGTCTCGTACTCCTCGGGCGCTTGATACATGAACGCGTAGCGGCGGTCGCTCATTTTGGTTTTCAAGCGAATGAGGAAGCGCGAGAGCTTGCCGTTCAACGGGCCTTTCTCGGTTCTGGGTTGGCCTTTACGTGGGCCACTTGCATAAGTCTCCCCGGTATCAATAGCTTCATCGTTTTTGTCGTCCAACGATTGGACAAGATCAGCAAGCCGATATGGTACTGGTGTATCTACGGTGAAGCCTTCCAGCAGATCCGGCTTGCCAAGCTCAGTGATAGCAGCCCGCTTCATCACCATGACGGAATCCATCAACGCAAGTGCCTGATTGGGTGCGTTGTCCCCCGAACGATCTACAAACACCGATTGCATCTCGTCATAGGTCAACAGCCAGAAGGGCAGGAAAATCGCACCGTCTTTTTTGGTCTTGATGTCGCCAATGCCCGCAATGTGGTAATGCGAGGCGAACTTCATGCTCGAATATTCCCCATGCAAATCGAGGACGACAATATTGGCATGCGGTAGTTGTGCAGACTGTTCCAGGATGGAAGCGACTGTGAAGGATTTCCCCGAGCCCGTACTACCCAACAGCGCTGCATGCCGCTGGAAAAGTTTGTCACCGTCGATGTAGGCGCTGGCCTTGCCATCCAAGGTGTAAGCGCCAACCCTGAGTGGGGCTACCGCATCCGTCTTCGACGATGCGCTCAAGATGCCCATGAAATCTTCGAGAGATTTTTCTTCAATGGGGAACACCGGTCGGTTGATCTCAGGCAGAACGAAGACGGCGCGCGTGAAAGTGTCTCTGCGTTGTCCATCACGAGCACGATAGGTACCAACTAGGCTGACTGACACGCCGTTTTCCTCTTGGGGAACATCTGCCAGAGCGGCTGGCAAGTCGGCTTCGGGAAGCGTCTGGAGTTCCACCGGATGCCGCCAAACCCTTTCGATGATGCCGATCAACCATTCATCCCCCATCGATTGGATGGCAACCAAGCGGCCGACACGCGCTTTTTGCAAGCGCTGACCATCCGTCACCCGCACGGTGATACGTGAGGTTTCAACGCTGCGAACTTCGCCCAATGACTGATCGTCGGTGAAATTAAAAATACTCATCCTTGTCTCACTCCACAAATTTTTTCAAAAAATCATCCAATTGCCAGAGCGGCGCTGGAGACTTCAGCTCTCCCCCATTCCAGTGACAAACTGAGCCGTCTTCATCTTTGAATATGGCGATTACGTGCGAGTGTTCGCTAAGCAGCTGTTTAATGTTCGGGGTTGGGGTACGCGTGAGAATGATCGCGGGCATACCTGTTGCTAGACGACGCTTAATGACGCCTTGTAAATGGTCGTCATTGAAACCAAAGCCGATACACAAAAGCGCCTCAGCATCGTTGAGTGCCGCATTCATCGCGGTACGCATTTCGTCAAACAGCGTATTAACCAGTGCGTCTTGGTACTTTGACGGACCTGGAACAACAATAGCTCGGCCTGTAGTGGAAGTATCGTTGAGTACCTCCATCGGCCCACCATCGGTGACTAACCAACTAATGGAACCGTGGGGCTTGTAGAGGCGCACGGTTTTGCAAAGCCTGTGATCGAATTGCTGGTGACGCTTTTCCGATACTAAGACTCGGTTGTATTGATTCTGGAATATTGGTCGAGGGCGCAGTTTGCGCCGACGAAATCCCGCGAAACCTGTATCAAGGGGCAGCTCTGCTAGATCACAAAACAACTCTAGTAGTGTGTCGTAGTTTGTCGTGATGACGTGAATACCTTCCGCATTCTGTGGCGAACCATCGAACAATTGCTTCAGAAGGCGTAACGGTGCGTGCCCACCCGCAATTTTTTCATCAAGGATCTTTGCCTCTGCGGTGATAGAGCGACCAAGAATCAGCTTCGCAGTTTCATCACGCAGGACTGACACAATCTCTCCCCCTTCCGCCGTGCCAAACGGAATTCCATTCAGACCTACCTCAAGATTTCTCTTGATCGCTTCAACTGATTGCGTCCAAGCACTCCTTGCCCCATCAGTGGACAGAGCATCATACACAGCGGTTGCCAAATGCTCTGCTAATTCACCCATGCCGGGAAGACCATAACCGCAGGAGAAGCCAGAGCCGACAAGGAGCACTGGTGCTTTGCGAAAAGCATCTTGTATTTCTGTAAAAAGCTCGTCAGGCAAATCCGTTGTCATATCACGATCTCTTATTTGGTCAGCTCAACGAATACCTCGTAATCATTTGATCTGCTAATGATGGACGATTTCTCTAGCTCTAACCAGAGTATCTAAGCTCATCCTCACTCCCACTCAATTGTTGCGGGCGGTTTGCTGGAGACGTCATAGGTCACGCGGTTGATGCCGCGCACTTCGTTGATAATCCGGGACGACACCTTTTTCAGCAGCGCATACGGCAGTTCGGCCCAGTCGGCGGTCATGAAGTCGCTGGTTTGCACGGCGCGCAGGGCCACGACGTAGTCGTAGGTGCGGCCATCACCCATAACACCAACGGACTTGACCGGCAGGAACACGGTGAAGGCCTGGCTGGTGAGGTCGTACCAGCTTTTGCCGCTGTTGGGTTCGATGGTGGAGCGCAGTTCTTCGATGAAGATGGCATCGGCCTGGCGCAGCAGGTCGGCGTATTCTTTTTTGATTTCGCCCAGGATGCGCACGCCCAGGCCGGGGCCGGGGAAGGGGTGGCGGTAGACCATGTCGTGGGGCAGGCCCAGCGCCACGCCCAGTTC
>ERZ772967.730-NODE-730-length-24625-cov-3.397395_pt1 | contig 24625 bp, 26 predicted proteins | sample MGYA00511677_ERZ772967 | MGnify/ENA primary metagenome ERZ772967 (study PRJEB29015, sample SAMEA2737931) | human oral metagenome | biome: human oral; feature: human-associated habitat; material: dental | place: China | collected 2146 ...
AAAGTGCGGTCAAATTTCACCGCGTTTTCGTCGCGTCGTCCTCTATTTTTATATTCTCTTTTTAATTGCGTTAATTCTCACCGTAGTACCGTTTTCCGCGCTCATCAAACGCTTACTTAAGCCATTGTTAAAAGAAAAATTAGCGCGCCAAAAACGCTATTTTGCCGAACCTTCAGGAGAATAAGTTGACTGCTTTAACCGATGTTTATATCAACCGTGTTGCCGCTTTTTTGCCTAATGCACCAGTGGAAAATGATCAAATCGAACAGATTTTAGGGCAAATCGGTGAGTTACCATCCCGCGTACGAAAAATGATTTTGCGTTCTAATGCAATCAAAACCCGCCATTATGCGATTGATCCGATCACACGAGAAACCACGCACAGCGGTACAGAGCTTGCAGTAGAAGCAATCAAAGGCTTATTTGCCCAAGGCTTAAAAGCAGATGAAGTGAGCTGTTTAGCGTGCGGCACTTCTTACCCCGATCAAATTATGCCGGGGCAAGGCGTGATGGTGCACGGTTTAATTCCTGACGCGCCACCTTATGAAGTGCTTACCACCGCCGGCGTCTGTGTTGCCGGCATGGCAGCGATGAAACACGCTTACAACGGCATTCGTACCGGCGAACACCACAACGCCATTGCGGTTGCATCTGAAAGTGCCTCGGCAATTATGCGTAGCGAACATTTTGAAGCGGAAATCGATCAGAAAAAATTAGAGGATGCGCGCCCGGAAATCGGTTTTGAAAAAGATTTTCTGCGCTGGATGCTTTCTGACGGTGCAGGCGCAGTGCATTTAAGCAACAAGCCCAATCCGCAAGGAATTAGTTTCAAAATTCATTGGATTGATCTGATTTCTTACGCCAACGAAATGCCGGTTTGTATGTATGCCGGTGCCGAGTTACAGCAAGGAAAATTTGTCGGTTGGAAAAATGTGGATAAACAAACCCGTGATGCTCATAGTTTTATGGCAGTGAAACAAGATGTGAAATTGCTGAATGAAAACATTGTGCGTTGTACGGTGGAAAAGGCATTGTTGCGTTTAATCGACAAATACGCTTTAAAAGTCGATGAAATTGATTATTTCTTGCCGCATTATTCTTCGGGCTTTTTCCGCGATAAATTATTGGAAGGATTGAAAAACATCAATTTCGTTATCCCGCAGGAAAAATGGTTTACCAACCTTGAAAGCAAAGGAAATACGGGATCAGCTTCCATCTATATTATTTTGCAAGAGTTTCTCGAAAAATACCCGCTTGTGAACGGACAAAAGGTGCTCTGTTATATTCCTGAGAGCGGTCGTTTTTCTTCTTGTTTTATGCTGCTTGAGGTCGTCGATGGACGTTAACGATATCCCGCAAGACGACAGCAAAATCTTCAAAGGACAGCGTAAAGTCATCTACGCCACCCAAAACGGCAACTATCAAACCGCCACCACTAACGGTTGGGAAATGGAAGAATTCGCTACCGAACAGGCGGTAGAAGAACTCAACCGACTCACCACCGAAGCGTTAGCCGCCGTAAAACTCGGCGAAAAATCACCGCTCTTTTATTATATGTACCGCTACCGCTTCGACCTCCCCAGCCTCGCCCAAGCCACCGGCTTCTGGCAATGGCAAATCAAACGCCACTTTAAACCGCAAGTGTTCGCGAAGTTGTCTGAAAAGGTGTTGGAGAGGTATGCGGAGGTTTTTGGGATTTCGGTTGAGGATATAAAGCAGGTAGGGTGCGTGTAAACGCACCATTAAAAATGGTATGCCAAATTATCGTCGATATTTCGAGAAAGGTGGTTTATATTTTTTCACAATAACATTACAAGACCGTCAAAAAAATTGGCTCATAAAATATATTCATGAATTTAAATTAGCTTATCGAGAAACATTACAACACTACCCATTTGAAACAATTGCAATTTGTATCTTACCGGATCATTTACATTTGATTATGCAATTACCTGAAAATGATGATAATCTCTCTCGTCGAATCCAAGTAATTAAAATCTAATTTTAGCAAACGACTTCCAAAAGAATGCTATGGAGCTTTCAATTTAAGTCGTAAGAAACGAGGGGAACTCGGTATTTGGCAACGGCGTTTTTGGGAACATCATATTCGTGATGAAAATGAGTTAGAAAAATACATTGAATATATTTACTACAATCCGGTGAAGCATAATTATGTAACGAATGTAAAAGATTGGGCATTTTCATCTTTTCATAGGGATGTAAAACTTGGTTTCTTTGATAAAGAATGGGGAAGCGAAATCTCTCCCATAATTAGTAAATTAAATTTGGATTAAAAATACGGTGCGTTTACACGCACCCTACACTCTTAACAATGAACAACAACTTCCACCACCAACACACCGCCCACTGCGAAAGCGGCGTCATGTCCACCTTGCTAAAATCGCACGGTGTGAATTTTAACGAAGCCATGGTTTTTGGTTTGTCCTCGGCGTTGACCTTTGTTTATATTCCGTTGGTAAAAATTAACGGATTGCCGCTGATTTCTTATCGAATGCCGCCGCGTTCGATTATCAAAAAAGTCTCAAAACTGCTGAAAGTACGGTTAAAAATACAGAAGTTTCGCTCATCGGAAATCGGGCAGCAAGCACTTGACAAGGCGTTGGCTGAAAATAAATTAGTCGGTCTACAAACCTCGGTTTTCTGGTTACCTTATTTTCCGCCTGAAATGCGTTTTCATTTTAATGCGCATAATTTAATCGTATATGGCAAAGAGCAAAACGATTATCTGATTAGTGATCCTGTGTTTGAAAGCGTGCAACGTTGCGCAACGGAAGATTTGCAACGGGCGCGTTTTGTAAAAGGTGTATTAGCACCAAAAGGATTGATGTATTATTTTGAAAATCAACCGAATTTAGTCCAAATAGATTTACCTACCTTAATTCATAAAGCCATTCGTAAGAACGCCAAGCACATGCTGGCGCCTCTATTTTTCGTCGGCGTTAAAGGCATCCGCACTGTCGCCAAACAAATTGAAAAGCTCGCAAATCACCCTTCGGAAAAATACAAACGCCTATACCTCGGGCATATCGTGCGTATGCAGGAAGAAATCGGCACCGGTGGCGCAGGTTTCCGTTATTTATACGCCTATTTCCTCGAACAAGCTGCTGATATTTGCCAACAACTGAAGTACAAACAGGCATCCGAACAGATGACGGAAATCGGCGATATGTGGCGTCAATTTGCAGGATTATGTGTGAAACAATGCAAAAAGCCATCGGCAGAAGGCTATAACATGGTGGCGGGCTATTTGCGGGAGATTGCGGATAGGGAACAGGCGCTTTGGGTGGAATTACGCACACTATGATCACGGTTCAAACCCTTTCACATCGCTACCCCAACGCCCAAAACCTCGCGTTGCGCGACATCAATTTCAGTATTGAAAACGCATCCACCATTGGTTTGCTTGGTCCTAACGGAGCGGGCAAAACGACACTTATGTCGCTGCTTGCCGGGTTGCAGTCCGTGCAGCAGGGGCAGATTTATTTCAATGCGGTGCCATTTGGACAGTTGACCAAAAAACAGCGCCATCAAATTTCCTTGGTGCCGCAGGATTTTGCTTTTTATCCGCTGCTGACGGTGTGGGAAAATCTGAAATTTTTTGCCGCACTTTATGAGGTGAAAGACAAAAATTATCTGCAAACCTTGCTGGAACAGGTGGATTTAACGGCGCATAAAAACAAACTCGCTAAACATTTATCCGGCGGCTTAAAGCGCCGCTTGAATTTTGCCATCGGTTTGATTAATCGCCCGAAAGTGATTTTTTTAGATGAAATTACGGTAGGCATCGACCCACAATCCCGCCAGTTTATTTTAAATAGCGTAGCAGCGTTGAAACAGCAAGGTGTCACCGTGATTTATACCTCCCATTATTTGCAGGAAATCGAACAATTATGCGATAAATTGGTGCTGCTGAACGAAGGCGAATTGATTTATCAGGGATCGGTGCAGGACATTTTAAAAGAAGGGCAAAGTCTGGAACGTTTTTATTTGGATTTTTTAAATAAGGCGGAAAAAACGTGTTAATTGCTTCGATTGCCAAAGAAATGCGTCTATTAAGCCGCGATCTGCACGGTGTCGCCGTATTATTTATCATGCCGATTTTGTTCATGCTGATTATGTCGGCCGCGTTGAGCAATGATAATGCCTTAAGCAATCGCTCGGAAATTGTGCTACTGAGTGAAAAAAATTCACTTAACGATGCCTTTTTAGACGCGCTCAAAAATGAAAAACTTGCCGTTCGCCAAGCGCCACCGGAAGAGCTGGCGCAATACCAAGAAGCGCTACAAGCAGGGAAATTCGATTTACTGATTTTCAATCCGAATAAAAAACAGACCGCACTTTCCGAAGAACAAAATCTGCAACTTTGGCTTAATCCGAGCGTAGATCGCAGTTGGTTGTTGGGTGTGAAAGGTGTGTTGCAAAAACATTATTCGCAACTGCGTTTAAACGATTATTTGGCAGACAATCACATTACGTTAGAAAATAACAAACGTAAGCCAATCAAAGAGATTCAAAATAAAGTCAATAAAGAACTGGATAGCAAATTCGCCCAAATTAACGATTATCTGGCAAAAGATTTATGGCAGGAAATTTATGTGAATCGGCAAGGGAAAGCAGTTTCCAAGCCGAGTTCCGTGCAACATAGCGTACCCGCCTGGCTGATTTTCGGCATGTTCTTTATCATGATTCCCCTGTCCAATGTGATGGCGATGGAACGCCAAACCAACACGCTCACCCGTCTGCGCATGGCGCGCGCCTCTGCATGGAGCCAGATTGTTGCCAAATTGATTCCGTATTTCCTCATTAACCAACTGCAATTTGTCGGCATGGTGGCGCTCGGTTATTTTGTATTGCCAGCGCTGGATATGCCGGCGTTTGGGTTAACGGGCGATTGGTTGCCTTATTTTGTGCTATCCGGCGCCGTTAGCCTTGCCGCGTTGGGTTATGGTTTGCTGGTGAGCGTGCTAGCGCGCACCACCGAGCATGCCGTAGTATTGGGCGGTGGCGGCATTATTATTATGGCAGCAATCGGGGGGATTATGGTGCCCGTTTATGTCATGCCGGAGATCATGCAAACTGTAGCGCAATTTTCCCCGATGGGCTGGGCATTAAGCGGTTTTCAGAATTTATTGCTGAATCATTACGCGCTTAGCCAAATTCAGCAACCGCTCTATTTGTTAAGCGCTTTCGGCATTGTTACGCTACTTTTAGCCACATTGATTTATCAACGACAATTGACAACACAAGCGAGATTCTAATGGCTTATCTTTTTACGCTGGAGCATCCAGCATTAGAACAGGAACTCAAAAAACTGATTATCCAAGAAACGGAAAAAGATGAATTTGACCCGACGGAAATCAGCGACGACGAATGGCTTTTTGGCGAACAAAGCCGCATTCAGTTGGATTCTTTAGATGCTTTGCAGGTTGTCGTGGCCTTGCAAGCCCATTTCGGCGTGCGTTTGCAGGGCGATCGCATGGTGCGTAAACATATGATGAATGTGCGCGATCTTGCCGCCTTTATCCGCGAACAGCACCAAAAAGTCTAATGAACATTTATCTCAACGCTGCCTCCGCCAAGTTTGCCGACAGTTTAGGGCAGCGCACCTCCAATATGTTGGGGCAACCGCTCCGTTTTCCGTACTTCAATGCTTTTGATGAACCTTTGCTTTCCCTTGAACAGCTTTATGCGTATTTTGACTTGGAAATCGACCGCACTTTACAGCAGGCGGGCTGGGATAAAAGCGAGTTGAAACAAATCCCGATTCTGCTCGGTTCCACCGCTTATGTTATCAGCGATTGTGAAGCCCGCCTGGCGCACAATCTCCCATTGCAGAAAGAACATAGTCTGGTGGTGATTGCCGATGATTTACGTGCCCGTTATCAAACGGAGGTGTTCAGTTTCGCCACTTCTTGCACCTCCTCCGCACAAGCAATGGGGTATGCCTATAAAATGCTGAAAAGCGGCATGTATGAAAAAGCCTTGGTTATCGGCTTTGAGATGTTTAATCGCTTGACGTTCGAGCATTTTCAGGCGATGAATTTGTTATCACAGGAAGCGCAATATTCGCCGCTCACGAACCCAACGGGCATTGTGTTAGGCGAAGGCATCGGCTGTGTGGCGTTATCTACTCAACCGAATCCACAATTGCCTTGCGAAATAGTGGGCGTCACGACGCTAACCGATAACGACAATCTCACCAACAGCAGTGAATCGGCATTGCGTAACCTGATTAATGCTTGCCTCAATAATGCTAATTTCACGCCGGCCGACATTGACGGCGTGAAAGTCCATGGCGTCGGCGGCAATAGCGATGAAATGGAGCTACGGGTTTTACAAGAAATTTTCCCTCACGCGCAATGGCTTTCCATAAAAACCCAAACGGGACACACCCTTGGCGCAAGTGGGGCGCTTGAAAGCGCCATTTTATTCAATCAATTGAAAAGCGAACCGCAAAAGTGCGGTCGTTTTTTAAATTATTTTTTAGGTTTCGGTGGAAGCAACATAGCTTGGGTGCTTGAGGTAAACAAATGACCTACTTTATCCGACAAATCCATCAGTTCATCAGCAACGATATGGACGACAAAACCTTGCGCCAACAACTCAAAGCACATGGCGTTGATGCCCGTCGTTTAAGCCGCTTCACTCAACTTGCTCTTCTAGGTGCATTACCGCTAAAGCCTTATTTAACGGAGAAAAGCGGTATTTATCTCGGCTCACCGTTTAATTCACCCAGTAAATTCGACAAAATGTTCCGCCAACTCACGGCACAAAATCTGCCAAGCCCGTTAGATTTTATGGCGAATATCAATAACGCGGCGACCTTTCAACTGGCACAAACCTTGCAAATTCATGGCAATTCGCTGTTTTTGGCGGTAAATCAGCAAACCATTTGGCAACCGTTACGGTTGGCGTTGCTGGATCTGGAACAGCAAGAAATGCCATCCGCGCTGGTCGGTTGGGTGTTGGAGAACGACAACAGACAACAAGAAGGGGCGTGCTTTTGGATAGTGTCGAAGGACGCAGAAGGTGTGGTTGGAAATCGCCGTGTTTCTCAAATTTCAACGTTATTAAATAGAAGCTCCCTCATTCAAGCTATTCCAACCGGCGAGGGCTTTTTAGAATTCCTACAACGGAAAATTGTCGATATATTAAGATAACTAAGTGATAGAAAATTTTACTCTTTTTTACTATCTGCTTTTAAGGTGCACTGCGGCTGAGTCCACTAAAGTCATCCACTTCATGGTCAAGCTGGCTCATTGAGATAAGAGCTTCTTGCGTTCCTTTTGCCTGAATCTCGTCAATAACGCTCATCGCAAATCCAACGTGCACCAAAACCCACTTACCCAGCAAATCCTCCGGTGAATTTTCACAAATTAATGAGATATTGACTTCACGCTGCACGCCGCATACATCAACAATCGCCGGCTGCAACTCAGAATCGCCCACTTGGATAATTTGCCCCGGAACCCCTAAACACATATTACATTTTCCTATTGAATTTAAACGTCCTTATTTTACCATCGCAGCAAAAATATTTCGACGATTAAGATCCAGCGTCGTATTTTTCATGGGCAAAGAAAGCGCCATCGTCAAACAATCCTTTGTCAATTGAACCGCGTGTTCTTTCGTCAAACCGGCATCAAGCGGAGACTGAAGAGAACAGCTTAAATATTGCGGAATATTATCTAAAGCGCTCACCGTAAAATTTAACCTTTTATAAGGCATGGAAAGGGCGATTTTATCACCTATCGTACGTGACGCCCATTGTTGACTAGGGCCCGGTAAAACCAAAACGCTAAGCATCCACGGCGTTAACACGGTACCAACCCATTGATTTTCAAATTGAACAAATTTAGGGCAAAAACAAGGGATATCGGCGCGATAAAAAGGTAAATCCTTCATGTTTTCAGACACTTTTTCCATCTCATCACGAAATAATCCGGCAGGATTTTCCGCATACCCCTCTATCAGCTGAGAAAGTGCGGTCGAATTTTCATTTGTTTTGTGTTGATACATAATAATTAGTTTACCTTAGGAGAAGGGAGACCAAACTCGCGCAGCTGGCAAGATAGACATTGGAAGACGGACGGCAAAATATTTTCTAGGGCCTCTGTAAGACCGATATGCGGCTCCAAAGACGCCGGTTGAATACCAATTAAACAGAGATGTTTAGGATATTCGTCGGTTAATTTTAAGGCGGAAAGCACATCGCAAATACCGAGTTGATGGGGCGAAATTTTACGCGAAAATAATGCAGGAACTTGCTCGTCTTTCAGAACAACTATTTCACCGGGTTGTTTATTTGCGATAACGGCGTCAATAATAATAACGTATTCGCGATTTGCTAAGACATCTAACAGTTCCATACCACAGGTACCGCCGTCAACAATGTCAAAGTGCGGTGTAAAATCCGCACTTTTTTCAAGGTGCTGCACTACTCTGACACCAACGCCTTCATCGCTTAATAAAATATTGCCGATGCCAAGAATTAACGGCTTCATTACAATACCTTAACCTGGGTGGTTTCACCGGTTTCCGTATTAACTACGTGTACCGCGCAAGACATACAAGGGTCGAAAGAATGCACTGTGCGCACTACTTCGAGAGGTTTAGTCGGATCGGCAACCGGCGTTCCAATTAATGCTTGCTCATACGGCCCCATGACATCATTTTGATTGCGAGGGCCGGAATTCCAAGTAGACGGCACAACCGCCTGATAGTTTTCGATTTTTCCGTCTTTAATCACAACCCAATGTGACAACATACCGCGGGGCACTTCACCGAAGCCAACGCCTCTAAACTCTCCTGTTGACGGAATATCGGATTTTAAGTAGGCGATGGTATCACCTTTACCGATATTATCGATGAGTAGTTGCCACTGCTCGACCAGAATATCATTTAGTACGCTACAATGAACCGAACGGGAAAGTACTCGACCCAAAGTAGAGTGTAAATCTTTAATTTCTAATGAACGCCCGGCCAATTTATCGTAAACGACTTTTAGTTCATTAAAATGTTTTGTAGTAACCTCATTTTTAGCAGCAAGATTCGCCAATAAATAGGCCAACGGCCCCACTTCAACCACCTCATTATAAAATGACGGTGCTTTAACCCACGAATATTTACCGTTCTCATCCCATTCAGTGTATTTAGGACGCGTTAAACCTACCCACGGTTCTAGCGGTTCATCGTCTTCATACCAAGCATGTTTACCGCTTTCTTTAATTCCTTTCACAACAAAATCGTCCTTTTGTGCAGTAATCGGGCGGTAAGTATTCATGTCAAAATTTTTGATAAATCCGCCGGTTAAAGCAAATTTGGAATTATTTTCATCTAATGGGTACTCCGGCACGGCCAAATAGTTTCCGGATGTTTTTCCTAATGATAGCCATTCAGGATAATAGGCGGCAAAAATAGCCGCATCCACTTTATAAACTTGATTAATAAAGTCACTTAAACGATCGATACAGGCTTTAACATATGTTAAGCGTTCGAGATTTAATACGGCGGCAGAATCTAAGTTAATTGGATTCGCCACGCCGCCGATAGCTAAATTTTGAATATGCGGTGTTTTACTGCCCAGTAATGCGACAACCCGATTGGCATCACGCTGACATTCTAGCGCCTGTAAATAGTGGGCAACCGCGATTAGGTTGACCTCTGGCGTTAATTTCATCGCCGGATGACCAAAATAGCCATTGGCAAAAATACCAAGCTGGCCGCTGTCGGCTAATTTTTTAATTTTCGCTTGGACGTTACGAAATTCATTGGCACTATTTAAACCCCAAGTCGAAATACCTTTTAACATATCGGCCGCTTTTTCAGGATCGGCATTAAGTGCATCAGTTATATCAACCCAGTCCATCGCCGATAATTGATAAAAATGGACAATATGATCGTGGATACTATGCGCAGCGAGGATCATATTACGAATATATTGCGCGTTTACCGGCACTTTAGCACCGATAGCATCTTCAACTGCGCGAACGCTAATAATGGCGTGCACCGTTGTACATACACCACAAATACGCTGCATGATCATCCAAGCATCGCGAGGATCCGCCCCTTTTACAATATTCTCCATGCCACGCCACATTGTTCCTGTCGACCATGCGTTAGTGACGACGCCATTTTCAATTTCACAATCAATACGCAAGTGACCTTCAATGCGGGTAATAGGATCAATTGTAATACGTTTTTTACCTGTCATGCTTTTTCTCCACTTATTGTCTTATCTGATAAATTTTCATCAAATAAGGTTGTTTTCTTAAGATTATCCGTTTTTTCTTTTTTTACTGAAAGAACCGGGAATAAACGGATAATTAAAATATAAGCGCAAACTTCAATAGAAACGAAACCGATTGAAATTAATAGTTCCTGTACAGATGGGAAATATTCGTATCCATTGCCCGGATCGTACATAATCATCGAATAATCTAAACGCCATAATGCGGCACCCAATAACATACTCAGCGCCGAAATAAATAACCAACGTCCGTCAGAACGACGCTCCCCTAAGAACAAGGCCAATAAAGGCAATGTCATTAACCAAATTTCTCCCCAAAACATCCAAGCCTCAAATTTAAATAAACCAAGAACATAATGGAGTTTGCCGTTATAAATTAACTCTCCAAAACGGAAAATTAAGAAAATCGCAATCAATACGGCCGAAACTCGGGTTAACTGGCTAAATAGGTGACGTTCATCCGGTGCCCGTTGAGCCAACGAGGCCTTTACAAGAGAACCTTCAAAGATAACGATTGAAAATCCCATAATAAATGCAGTCAATAATGAAAAGACGGGCAACATTTCATAGCTTTGCCATGCAGGATGAACTTTATGCCCCGCTACCATCATTAATGATCCCATTGATGATTGGTGCATCATTGGCAATAACGCGCCAAGAGCAATAACAAAGAACATCACTTTATTTAGTTTTTTAGCGAATTTTTTTAATCCGAAAGCACCCAACCATACCGGAGCAAACTCAAGTGTAACGACACAGATATAAATAGTCATACAAACCGCCGTTTCAAATAAAACGGAGTTAGTATTAAATTGTCCCGGAATGTAGAAATAAGGTAGGTGCCAGTAGCGCCCCATATCAATAGTGATGGACAAACCGCCCAAGCTGTAGCCAAATAAACTGGCAAGCAGTGCCGGGCGAACTAACGGATGATATTTTCCTTTATTAAAAACATAAACCGTCCAGGCTAATGCCCATCCGCCACATGCAAAACCAGTGCCGACTAGCAAATCAAAAGCAATCCATAACCCCCATGGATACCCGCCATTTAATGCCGTAACAGAACCGATTCCTAAGAACATGCGCTTTACAATAAGCGCAAGACAAATAATTGCTAACGGTGCAAAGAATAAAATAGCCTGAGAAATTAACCGATCTCCGGTCGGACGTGGTTTACTCATGATGTTCCTCCTCATGATGTTTTTCCGCCCCCTTACCATGCATATTTCGATAAGTCATGAAAGTTAATCCGGCAAGCCCGACAAGAGGTAAAATCATGCCTTTATACAGAGTATGTTGTAAATGTGCCGCTCTTGCGCCGGTTGCGATTTCGTCTAACTTCGGTAAACCTAAATTTTCAAAAGGCACGCCGCTTAATACTAAAACTTGAGTACCGCCGCCCTCTGTTTCACCATAAACATGCTGCTCATAAGTAGGAACTTTAACCAAATATTTATCCTGACTATTAACATGTTGACGCGGATATTGGTAGTCACTACCTTCTTTCGCGGCCAATCGACGTTTCGCTTCTGCCATTAACTCTTCCCGCGAACCAAAAATAATCGCTCCGGTAGGACAAACATGGCAACAGCCTGGCAATTCGCCATGATCAATGCGCTCAACGCCTTTTTGATTACAAAGTTCGCACTTACTAATTTCGCCAAAAGGATTATCATAATCGTATTTAGGGACATCAAAAGGACAGCCGACCATACAATAACGGCAGCCTGTGCAAATATCGGGATCATAACCAACAATACCGGTTTTTGGATCTTTGGTTAACGCTTGAACCGGACAAACCGTCACACAATTGGGCTCCACACAATGCATGCATTGTTTTTTGATATAAGCATAACCATTCTCAGGTTTATCTTTATTTAAACCGTCACCGTTAGACCAGACCTGAATAATATTACGCGTAAACGGTGACAGCTTATCATTATTCGACCAAGTTTGTTCCCCTTTAGGATTTACAGGCGTTTTATTAATTTGCTGACACTCTGCGACACAAGCCTGACATCCGACACATAAAGTTGAATCATATAACATACCTAAGGCGCCGGGGATTGGCTCGCTGTTTTTTACTTCAGCACGCGTCGTACTCAAAGGAAGTGCGACCCCTCCAAGAATACCCGCTTTTATAAATTTGCGTCTATCCATGCTTATTTACTCGCTCTATCATTAGTTTCATAGGCATTTTTCTTGGCTTCAAGATTTTCTTTACGTTGAACGGAGAGCTCTCTTAATGTTTCAATCGTAACGCCGGCAAGCACTGCAGCCGCACCGCCTAGTAAGGCGATGGCGGTCATTGATGCCGTATCCCCTTCCTGATTATTCACATCCGGTTTTTCTACACGTGGAGTCGGATTCTCAACATTGGCCAGTTGGAAAATACCTTTTGTAAAACCAACACCTTTTTCATTACAACCGTAACAAGGGTGGCCAATACCAACAGGCCAGTTATTTCCGCCGACGTCACAAAAATCCAAGCTTGAACAATTGCCGTAGGTTTCAGGCCCTTTACAACCGAGATGATATAAACACCAACCGTGTCGATGACCATAATCACCATATTCTTTTGCAAACCGTCCGGCGTCAAAGTGCGGTCGGCGATAACAATTTTCGTGAATTAAGCGATCATAAGCAAATAGCGGACGCCCAAGTTTATCCATGGCCGGTAGTTTTTTATAAGTAATAATATAGGCGACGGTCGCCAGAAAATTATGCGGATTAGGAGGGCAACCCGGAATATTAATAATCGGCATACCCGGCAATACTTCGGCTAAACTTTTAGCCCCGGTCGGATTACCGCCGCTTGAAGGAACGCCTCCCCACGCGGCACAGGACCCGATGGCAATGATCGCCGCCGCGCCTTTTGCGGCTTCTTTGATATGCTCAATAATCGGTCTTCCTGCTACCATGCAATATACACCGCCGTCCTTAACCGGAATAGAACCATCAACAACAAGCACATATTTGCCTTTATATTGTTCCAATGCCCGATGTTTATTTTCCTCGGCTTGCTCACCGAATGCAGCGGAAAGCACTTCATGATATTCTAAGGAAATCATATCCAACACAAGATTTTCAATTGTCGGATGGGTAGCCCGTAGAAGTGATTCCGTGCAACCGGTACATTCCTGAGCCCCAATCCAAAGGACGGGCGGTCGTTTCGGATCCGTTAGCGCCTGTGTCATTTCCCGTGCGCCTGCTTTTGAACTTAGCCCCATAGTAGCGGCAAGTGCGGTACATAATTTCATAAAATCACGACGCGAAACAGTCGCTAATGAGTCATTTAAAGCAGAAAGTAATCCGTCAGTTCGTTGCATGTTTTACTCCAATCACATATTTAATGTAAGGTTATTGCCTGATTATACTCCGATAATAAAAAAAATAATTGAGAATAATCAAAGTAATGATGGAAATATTAGAGACTGCTTAAATATGATTTTTAAGAATAGTTCTAATTTAGAATCAGCATAAAGTCGTTTAAATAATAAAAAATATTTTAAAATATAATAAGATACAACTTAATTAGCCATTTTCATGGAAATGGAAAATAAGAAATAAAAGAGAATTTAGAAAATAAAGTGCGGTCGTTTTTGAGGAAATTTTAAAAATAAAGGGCGAATATTATCGCCCCCCAAATTATAAGCTAAATGCGGAAATGTAAGGTAATTTCCCTTTTTTCAACATATCTTCAATGCCACTTTGATGATCATTGGTACCAAGTCCGCGAAGCTCAAAAGTGACGCCGATACTGTTGTCATAACGTATTTCATCATTATGTTGATTTGATTTTTCCGTGACGTAACGTCTTGCACCGACACCGACCGACCAACAGCAAGTGTTGTATTGCACGCCGATATATTGTTCTACCGGTTTTTTCAATGCAATATCCTGATAATAATGGCCGGCAACCGCCCAATTGTCATTGATTTCCCATGCCACAACAGCCCCAATCTGTTTGATATCCTGTCCGTAACGATTTACGCTGAGTCCTAAATTCTGGTCGATATATTCCTGACTGGCATAGCGATAGTTTAATTGAATCAAATTATTTTTTACCGGATTAAATTCTAACGTCGTATTCGCTAAAGAAACCTGATTTAATTGTGTGTCATATTGATAACTGCCCCGCCAGTTCCAAGCATCGGTAATTTTCCAATTCGATTCTAATGACCAAGAAGAACTGGATTTCGGTGTTCTGTTTTCTCTCATATCGTCGATTCTGGAGGGAGTGAGATAATAAACCTGCCCGGCAGATAAATTAAAACGTTCATTGGCATTCTCATCATAGAATCGGGTCGTACCGCCTAAGGTAATTTGATTGGCGGAAGCAATACGATCCAAGCCGCTATAACGACGATCACGGAATAAAGAATAATAATCTTGTTGCAACAATGCAGAATCATAGCCGTAGCCTAAATAGGCGTTTTGTCTTTTTGAGCCAATATTACTTTGATCTTTATAAGCGCGCACTAAATATTGAATATGAGGTTCAATGGTTTGGGTATAACCGTCAATCAAGGTTTTAGTTGAAGCCAATACGCTTTGTAAATCCACCTTAATCTGCGGTAACACACGGCTGACGCTCGATTGCACTTCTTCTGCACGGGCAGAAGAACCTTTCTTCTGGTGATAACGCGTTGCATAAAGTTTGGTTTCAATATTCAGGCTTCCATATTTATTCGACATTAACGTACTTAATTGCGGCTCTAAATGAAAACGCCACGCGGTAGGCATTAATGCACTGTCGTTATTAAATCTCACGGCTTGAGCATAGAGCTTAAAATCCAACCAATTATCGGCCAAATTGTTTTTATAATAATTAAAATCTACTTGCGGTAAAGCACGATAAGGGCCGATATCGACCTGATCGAAAATTTGAAACTGGCGTGCCGAAACGGAAAAATTATAGTTCGGTTTATAATAAGCGATACGGGCGTATTGATCGGCGTAACCATCGGTGCTGCTACCATAATCCGATTCAAAATCGTTAAAATAGCGACGATCGCTTACTTTTGTATAATTGATATTAAAGCGCCAATTTTGTAGAAAACGAGAACTATGGTTCCAATAAAATAAGTGGCGTTTGCGACTGCGATTAGTGTATTCGTCATAGCGGTCCTTGTTTAAATATTCGCCGGCGATTTTCCCTTCGCCAATCGCGGTCAAATAACGTAACTCGCCGTTTAACTGCCAACCGCGACGTGACATATATTTCGGTGTAAAAGTCGCATCATAATTCGGCGCAATGTTCCAATAAATCGGTTGTGCATACCAAAAACCATCCCGACTTGAGTGACCCGCACTCGGAATAAGCAAACCGGAACGGCGACGATCGCCGATAGGTAATTGTAAATAAGGCGTATAAAAAATAGGCACGCCATGTACTTTAAAGCGCGCATGCCACATTTCCGCATATTCTTCTTGAATATGTTGACGGATTTCCGCGGCATCAATCGCCCACGCGTTACTCTCCGGTAAACAAGAGGTAAAGGTTGCATTTTTCATTAAACGGTAATTATTGCGTAATTCGATCTCTTCCGCTTTACCGCGTCCCTGACGATCAACGAATTGATAATCCGCCTGCGTAACGTTACCGTCCTTCGTGTCCAAATTAAACGCGGCATCGTTACCTAATAAATTGATTTGTTCGTCGCGATAATCAAAACCATTACGCACATAAGCGAAGCGAGACGATTGATTTTCCGCCTGAGCCACTTCAACCGAATTAGCCGTTAAATGACGATTGCCCTGCTTAATATCGACGCGACCATTATAAATCGCTTGAGTCGGCTGATTGATTTCCGCATTATCCGCTTCAATATATACCGGCTGATCGTTCGGTTCGCCGGAAATCGGTTTTCCATTAAAATGTGGCACGCCGATAAGACATTGAGAACGCAGATTGGCCAAACTTTGTTGGCTATAAAGTGCGGTTAAAATCGACCACAAAATTAATGTGTATTTTTTCTTCATAGTAAGCTCTTATTCTGAACAAATCCGCGCGATTATACTGGAAATTTATTTACAGCAACAGTCATTTAAGTGATCGTTCACCAACCCCATCGATTGCATAAAAGCGTAGCAAGTTGTCGCGCCGACAAACACAAAACCGCGTTTTTTAAGCGCCTTGGACAAGGCTTCCGAGACATCCGTTTTAGCAGGCACCACGCGTAAATCAGGCACATCATTAATAATCGGCTGATGGTTAACAAACGACCAAATAAAATCACTGAAATTTTCACCGCACTTTTCCATCGCCAAATACGCCTTTGCATTTTTCACAATAGCTTCGAGTTTTGCGCGGTGGCGAATCAATCCCTCGTTTTGCATGCAACGATCAAGGTCAAGTGCGGTCATTTTTGCCACCCTTTCCGGTTCAAAGTGATGAAAAGCCTGACGATAAGCCTCCCGTTTTTTTAAAACGGTGATCCAAGACAATCCCGCCTGTTGACCTTCTAAGCACAACTTTTCAAATAATTTTTGGTTATCGAATTGCGGTTTCCCCCATTCGTTATCATGATAATCAAGATAAATCGGCAAATTGCCCACCCACGGGCATCTAATAGGTTTGGTCATGGTTTAAGTTCCTGATAAATCCGAGCGAAATCCGGCATAATGCCGCGCCATAAATAAAAAGCGTGTGCCGCTTGCGCAACGAGCATGCCCAAACCGTCACTCACCTTTGTTGCGCCCAAGGATTTGCACAAAGCAATAAACGGCGTATCGTCGCCTTTGGCATATTGCATATCGTAATGTGCCCGCCCCAAACGCAGAATATCGGGATGCATGTCAATCGCGCCGCCGCTAAGACCCGCCGAGGTCGCATTAATAATTAAATCATAGGATTTAACCGGAATAGCTTCCATCGCGACGGCTTGAATATTACCGAAGGGCTGAAATCGCGCCGCCAACGCCTCGGCTTTATTCAATGTACGATTCGCCAGTAGGATATTTTGTTTCGCCTGCAGCAGCGGCAACAATACGCCTTTTGTTGCGCCACCGGCGCCCAAAATTAAAATCTGTTGATTCGACGCAAGCCAATTTAAGCGCTGCAAATCAGTGACCAAACCGACCCCGTCCGTATTATCAGCGTAAAGCTTCCCATCCGCCTGTTTTTTCAACGTATTACAAGAGCCCGCCAGTTGCGCCCGTTCGCTGGCCTGATCGGCGAATTGATAAGCGCGTTCTTTAAATGGCGCCGTAATATTACAACCACAGCCGCCTTCGGCAAAAAAAACCGCTAATTGTTGTTCAAATTGCGTAAGATCGCCTAACTTTGCGACATATTCCATCGATTGTTGCGTTTGTTCGGCAAAACACATTTGAATTTTAGGGGATAAACTTTGCACAATCGGATTGCCCCATACGGCATATTTTTCCATAACTATCCTTGTCTAAAAAGTTGATTGGTTAATAAATCGCGAATTTCTGAAGGATTTTGCGCCTTCCCGACAGAGGCATCCAATACCGGAAAATTCTTGCCGAATTGTGACCGCACTTCCTCTGCCGTTTTACACGGCGGCAAACCGCTCAAATTGGCGCTGGTCGACGTTAAAGCAAAACCTGCATTTTTACATAACGCACAAACCGTGGGATGATCGGTTATCCGAACCGCGATGCGATCGAAACGACCGGTAAGATATTTCGGCGTGTTCGGGTTGGCAGGAACGACCCAAGTCACAGGATGCGGATAATGGGCGGTCAGTTTATCTAAATGCGCATGACTCAATAGGCTTTGATCAATAAACGGATGTAAAAACATTAAATCCGGCGCAATTAAAATTAAGCCTTTTTCAACAGGGCGATTTTTCAAAATTAACAAATTGTTGACCGCACTTTCGCTGTGCGGATTACAGCCTAAGCCAAAAACGGCTTCGGTCGGATACGCGACCACGTCTTCCCGTTTTAATCGTTCGACAATTTCATTCATCTTCATGGAGTTTCTCGAATTGATGACGGCATGCCTTGTTAGCACATTGAAAAAGGCGACCTTGCGTATTTTGATGCTTTATAAAACTCACACCGAAGTGACATTGCGGGCAAGGCTCAGCGTAAGGCTGTGACGGAACGGAAAATTTGCATTTCGGAAATTGATCGCAGGCAAAAAAGAACTTTCCCTGCCGCCCGCGGCGAGGAACCAAATGTCCCTTGCCGCACTCAGGACAATCGAGCGCTTGTTCAATGGGGGTTTCGGTTTCTTCACGCACCACAAAATGACAGACCGGATAATTGCTGCATCCAATAAACATGCCAAAACTGCCTTGTTTGAGTTGCAATACATGATCGCATTGAGGGCAACGTTCGGTTAACGTTTTCAATATTTTATGTTCGTTTTTTTGTAACGGCTGCAAATAATCGCAGTTCGGATAAGCACGACACCCGAGAAACAAGCCTTTTTTACCCTGTTTTATTATCAAGGATTCACCGCATTGCGGACAAAACTTCAACAACTTTGTGTGTTGAAATAACGGTTTAGTCATGAACGTACTTCCGGTATTTGATCACTATTATTGAGCATCGTTTCCAACGCTTCCTGTTCAACCAGCCAATTTTGCTCCGCTTCCTCCAACATTTTCTTTAGTGCGACTTGCTTTGCCAATAATGCCGTTAATTTTTCTTTATTTTCCGCATTATAAAGCTCTCCGTCCGCAAGTCGGTTTTCAATGTCGGCCAATTGCGCTGAAAGTGCGGTCATGTTTTCTTCCGATTTTAAAATGTTTTGGCGTATCGGCGCCGTTTGTCGGCGCAATTCGGCTTCGCGACGTTTTTGTTCTTTACGGTTTACATTGATATTTTCATTTTCGCTGCTTTTTTCACCGTTCTTTCGGTCGTTATCACGACCGTTTCGTTCACTTAACCATTTTTGATAATCGTCTAAATCGCCTTTAAATTCCTCCACTTGTTTATCATGAACCAAGTAGAATTCTTCCACAATATTGCGCAACAAATGGCGATCATGCGATACGACCACAAGCGAACCTTCATAATCAATGAGCGCTTCAGTTAACGCCTGACGCATATCTAAATCAAGATGGTTGGTCGGTTCATCAAGTAATAATAAATTCGGCCGCTGCCAAACGATTAATGCCAAAACCAAGCGCGCTTTTTCACCGCCCGAAAACAAATTAACCGTTTGATTGACTTTATCGCTATGAAAAGCAAAGCGGTCGAGATAATCCCTAATCTGCTGCTCGGTTTGCTCCGGTGCCAATTTTTGCATATGCCACAGCGCACTTTCGTCGACACGTAAAGTATCTAACTGGTGTTGGGCGAAATACCCTAATCGAACGCCCTTGGCAAGCTGCACTTTGCCTGAAAGTGCGGTCACAAAATCCGAAGAATTTTGAACGTCGGTTTTGCCAACGGCTCCGTTAAAGGGAAGAAAATTTGCTCGCGAACGTTCTAATTCACCGGCTAAAAGTTTAATTAACGTGGATTTACCCGCCCCGTTTTTGCCTAATAATCCGATACGCGAACCCGGCACAAGATTAAGTTTAATTTTAGTTAAAATTTCAACCGCACTTTCTCCTTCCCCGTAGCCGGCGGAAGCCTGTTCAAGGGTCACCAACGGATTGGGCAAGGCATAGGGCGGAAAAAATTTAAAGGAAAAAGGATTGTCAACATAAGCCGGCGCGATGAGCTCCATGCGAGCCAACGCTTTCATTCGGCTTTGTGCCTGTTTGGCCTTTGTCGCTTTCGCCTTAAAGCGATCGATGTATTTTTGTAAATGCGCAATTTTTTGCTGTTGTTGGCGATACATGGCGCCTTGTTGAGCCAGTTTTGTCGCCCGTTGTATTTCAAAAGAGGAATAATCTCCCGTGTATTCGTGCAATTTTTGATTTTCGATATGCAAAATTTTATCCACAATCGGATCGAGAAAATCGCGGTCGTGGGAAACGAGCACCAATGTACCGCGGTACTGAGTCAACCAATGCTCCAACCAAATGACGGCGTCTAAATCTAAATGATTGGTCGGCTCGTCAAGCAGTAGCAAATCAGACGGACAAAGCAACGCCTGCGCTAAATTAAGCCGCATCCGCCAACCGCCCGAAAAAGCGCCGACCGGTCGTGCAATGTCTTCTTGGGGAAATCCCAAACCGTGCAGTAACGCTGCCGCGCGAGCGTGAATCGTCCACGCGTTAATGGCGTCAAGCTGACCGTGAATACGCGCAATAGCATGTCCGTTATTGTTTTCGTTTGCCTGATTAAGCTCGTTTTGTAAACGGCAATATTCTCTATCTCCTTGAATAACATAGTCTAAAGCCGAAATCGCTAAAGTGGGCGTTTCCTGATTCACCCAAGAGACGGCCCAATTTTGCGGATAACTAACTTCTCCGCCTTCCGGTTGTAATTCCTTTTTTAGAAGCGCCAATAAAGAGGATTTTCCACAGCCGTTTTTACCGACCAATCCGACTTTTTGTTTCGGATTAATGACCGCACTTGCATTTTCCAACAATTCGGTTTGACCGCGTTTTAACGTTAATTGATTAAATAAGATCATGGTAAATTTGCTAATTATAAATGTTCCGTAGGTAAGCCGGCACGCTGCCAAGCGTCAAAACCGCCGAGAATACTGTATAAATCGTCGTAGCCCTGTTCCGCCAGAAAGGTCGCTACGGCACGACTGCTAACGCCGTGATAACAACTGATAATAATCGGTGAATCATAATCCAATTGCTGCTCAAACTGTAAAAAAGTTTGTTCGGTTAAATGAAATGCGCCCTTGGCGTGCGATTGATGAAATCGCGCGCTATCGCGAATATCGGCTAAAAATGCGCCGTTTTGCATCATTTGCCAAGCTTGTTCCGGCGATATTTCTTTAAACATGCGGTTTAATCCCTTGTCTGCGTAACGTTAAAATGCCATCGATAAGAATTAAGCCCATAGCAAGCAATAAGCATAAAAATAGCGGATAAGTCCGTGTATCGACGACTTCCCCCAATAAAAACGAAATGATCACCATCATCACCGGCTCGACATAACCTAATAAACCCAGCACGTTCATCGGTAAAATATTGCTGGCCGCAATGTAAAATGTCAACGCCGTTCCGCTGATGAATCCGAGCCCGACCAGTAACCCATAAATAGACGGCGTCGATTGCGATATTTCGGCGAGATTAATTTGAGCGACGAAGTAAATGCAAACCGGAAGCATAAATAACACTTCAAGGCAAAAACTGGCTAAGTTCATTAGTTGTAGTTTCTTCCTAATGACAAAATAAAGACTGTATCCGACACAGACGAAAGAAGCTTCCCAAGATAAACCGCCTTTTAGACTGATGTTAATCACGACCCCGATTAAGGCGGAGACGACGGCGACGAACTTCAGCGGAGAAATGTATTCTTTAAAAACAATTCGAGCGATAACAACCAAGCAAATCGGTAAAAGCAAATAACCAAGAGACAAACTTAAGGAGCTGCCGTTGTTCGGTGCCCATAAAAAAAGCCACATCTGCGAACCGATAATGGCGCTGCAAAGCGAAATGGCAAGCAATAATGACGGTTGGAGTACAATTCGACGAAAAAGCATTTTTAGCGCATAAGTCTGCCGAAAGGTAATAATGACGCCTAAAACGAAAGGAAAAGTCAAAATCATGCGATAGCCGAAAATGCCTTCTCCGCCAAGGGATCCCAACAACGTTGAAAAATAATACATATAGCTGAATAAAACCGATGCAAGTAGTGAAAACAACGTGCCTTTAAGCATAAAACTTTCCTAAAAATGACCGCACTTCGTACTGACTAATCTACTCTAACATCGTCCAAAATGCACGAATTAATGGTTTTTCAAGATATTTTTTCTGAGCGCAAACACCCAGTTCGAAAGGCTCGACGGGCTCATCCAAAGGCAGCGCAGAAACCCGACTATGCATCGGACTGTTACGAATAACAACGTCGGGTAACATCGCCAAACCACAACCCAACGCCACCATAGGAACGATACCTTCATGTCCGGCGACGGTTGCATAAATTTGCGGGTGTTTGATTTTTTTACCTTTCAGCCATTGTTCGACGCGTTGACGGACGGCGCCTTGTTGCGGAAAAATAAACGGCATTTGCTGCCAATTGATAGGATCCTGCTGCAACAATTGCGTTGCCGTACAAAATATACGCGGCGCAATCAATGATAAACCGATATTGTCAATATGATGAAATGCCATCGTATTTGGTAAATTATCAGGACGTCCCGCTATGGCTAAATCCACCAGCCCGGCTTGAACCAATTCCGGTGCGGAAGCCGGATCGCCGGTCGTCAATTTAATTTCGACTTGAGGATAATGGGAACGAAATTTTTCGAGAATAGTCGGCAAATGACTATAAGAAGCCGTAACGGAGCAAAATAAGCGTAATTCGCCGACTAATTGCGCACTATCCGTTAAAAGCTGTTGTTTAAATTGTTGCCACTGCTGCCATTGTTGTTGTGCAAACGGTAAAAATAATTCCCCTGTTCCGGTTAAGGTGACCTGCCTGTTATCACGTATAAATAACGGTTGTCCAAGCTCTTCTTCCAGACGTTGAATTTGACGTGAAAGGGTCGACGGCGACATATGGTTTTGACCGGCCGTTTTGCTGAAATGGCGACTATTTGCCAAATGTAAAAAAATTTTTAAATCATTAAATTCCATTTCCCTAAACTCCGTTAAAAACGACCGCACTTTATCGAACATGACAAAACATGTTGTAAAAATTGCAATATATTATTTCAATAATATCAATTTACGCAATCATAAGAAGGAATATAATGAGATAGAAACCATTAAATCCAAAGAGGATTTTAATTTTTTTCATTTTCATACAATAAAGGATAAAAAATGGCGAATTACTTCAATACCTTAAATTTACGTCAACAACTTGATCAATTAGGCCGCTGCCGCTTTATGGAGCGCAGTGAATTTGCCGACGGCTGTCATTATTTAAAAGGCAAAAAAATCGTTATCGTCGGTTGCGGCGCGCAAGGTTTGAATCAAGGGCTGAATATGCGCGACTCCGGCTTAGATGTGGCTTATGCATTGCGTAAAGAAGCGATTGCTGAAAAACGCGCTTCTTTTCAACGCGCCTGTGAAAACGGATTTAATGTCGGCACGTACGAAGAATTAATCCCTACAGCAGATTTGGTTATTAACTTAACCCCGGATAAGCAACACAGCAAAGTCGTTGCCGATGTCATGCCGTTGATGAAAAAAGATTCGGCTTTCGGTTATTCCCACGGCTTTAATATCGTCGAAGTCGGCGAGCAAATTCGGCCGGATATTACGGTTGTGATGTCTGCGCCTAAATGCCCCGGCACAGAAGTGCGTGAAGAATATAAACGCGGCTTCGGTGTGCCTACTTTAATTGCCGTCCATCCGGCGAATGATCCGCGCGGTGAAGGGATGGCGATTGCGAAAGCCTGGGCAAGTGCGACAGGCGGTGATCGTGCCGGTGTATTGGAATCCTCTTTTGTGGCGGAAGTAAAATCAGATTTAATGGGCGAACAAACTATTCTTTGCGGCATGTTGCAAGCGGGTTCAATTGTTTGCTACGACAAATTGGTGGCGGACGGAAAAGACCCGGCTTATGCAGGAAAATTGATTCAATATGGCTGGGAAACGATTACCGAAGCTTTAAAACAGGGCGGTATTACATTAATGATGGATCGCTTATCCAACTCCGCCAAATTACGTGCTTTTGAGCTTGCAGAATTAATTAAAGAAAAACTCGGCTTCCTTTATTTAAAACATATGGACGATATTATCAGCGGTGAATTTTCCCGTGTAATGATGGAAGATTGGGCAAACGGCGATCACGATTTATTCGCCTGGCGTGAAGCGACCGGCAAAACCGCATTTGAAAATGCACCGAAATATGAAGGCAAAATCAGCGAACAGGAATACTTTGATCACGGCGTATTAATGGTTGCGATGGTGAAAGCCGGTGTGGAAATGGCGTTTGATGCAATGGTAGCAAGCGGCATTTATGAAGAATCGGCTTATTATGAATCTTTGCACGAATTACCGTTAATCGCTAATACAATTGCACGTAAACGGTTATATGAGATGAATGTGGTTATTTCCGATACGGCGGAATATGGCAACTATTTATTCTCTAACGTCGCCACACCGATTTTAGCCAAAGAAATTATTCCTCACTTACAAAAAGGTGATTTAGGTGAACCAACGCCGGTCGTAGAAATTGATAATGTAACTTTACGTGATGTCAATGACGCGATTCGAAATCATCCGGTCGAATTAATAGGACAAGAATTGCGCGGCTATATGACCGATATGAAACGCATCGCTGTGGCAGGATAATAACTAAGGATGGAAAGTGCGGTCAAATTGATCTGCCCCCAAAAATCCGGAC
>ERZ772967.731-NODE-731-length-24622-cov-3.472911_pt1 | contig 24622 bp, 20 predicted proteins | sample MGYA00511677_ERZ772967 | MGnify/ENA primary metagenome ERZ772967 (study PRJEB29015, sample SAMEA2737931) | human oral metagenome | biome: human oral; feature: human-associated habitat; material: dental | place: China | collected 2146 ...
GGGCCAGCCATGACGGTCGGACTGACCTATATCCCCAACATCCAGTTCAGTCCCTTCTACGTCGCTGAGTCCGAGGGACTGTTCAAAGATGCCGGGCTCACGCTCTCACTCCGGCATCATGGCACCCAGGAGGGGCTGTTCACCGCACTCACAGCAGGCGATGAGCAGGTGGTTTTCGCGTCTAGCGACGAGGCGGTTGTCGCCGCTGCTGGGGGCATGTCCGGGTTGCGTACCTTCGCGACCTGCTACCAGAGATATCCAGGGGTCGTGCTGGGATCTGCCGCAGTCACCGACCTCGCAGGGCTCGCAGGACACACCCTCGGAGTCCAGGGGCGCTATGGCTCGGGTTGGTTCACGACAAAGGCTGCCCTCGACCGCGCCGGACTTGACGAGAGTCAGGTGCAGATCACGGAGATCGGCTGGACGCAGGTGGCTGCGCTCACCGCAGGCAAGGCAGATGCCGTTGTGGGGTTCAGCAACAATGAAGCCATCCAGCTGGCCACCTCCGGCTTCTCTTATCAACAGTTCGAGGTGGTTGACGCTGCAGCCCCGGATCTCGTAGGTCCTGGACTGATCACCCTCCAGGATGCAGTACCGGCTGAGCAGCTCAACTCGGTCACCAACGCCATTCTCGAAGCCGAGAACCGGATTCTGCAGGATCCCGCATTGGCTTTGAAGGCCACCGAGAACTATGTTCCGACGCTCGCCGATGAGGCCCAGCGCAAGCAGGCTGAGGCGGTGCTGGAAGCGACTACCAAGTTCTGGACGGCGGGTGATGGGAAAGTGTCTATCAAGGCCGACCAGGAGAATTTCACACGCATGGGTGAATTCCTCACCCGGACGAAGATTATCGAGGCCGCCCCCGCAGCCATGATTCTGAACGTGGATTAGGGTCTCTGGCTGAACAGCATGCCAGAGACTCCTGTTTTGGCTTCTGGTTCACTCTGTGGCACTCTGTTCGGCATGTTCCTGCCGCTTTTCGCCCGCGTCTGGGTTGATCTGCGCCTGCAGGCAAGCTGTGTCTGTTGAGCCCGTACGCTCCAGTCCAGTCCATTTCCCGGCCGCCGGCTCTGCGGTTTTCTGCGTCTTCTGCCGGTTTCCTGACGACATTTCCCAGGAGTGAACCTTGTCACAGACAATCTCTGAATCCACCCCCGATACTGATACGCCGAAAACGCAGGGGCTACTGTCCCGGTTCGGTTTCCAGATCGTCCTGGGCCTGCTTGCGGGCGTAGTGCTCGGCGGAGTTGCCATCACCATCGGCACGAATGGAACAGAACCGAACTGGCTGACAGCCACCTTGACTCAGATCGGGAACTCCTATGTCGGGTTGCTGAAACTGTTGGTGGTTCCGCTGGTCTTCACCGCTGTCATCTCATCCATTGCCCGGCTACGGGAGGTTACCAATGCGGCCAGGCTGGCGGTCAGCACCCTGGTCTGGTTTGCCATCACCGCCTTCGCGTCTGTGGTGATCGGCATTCTGGTCGGTGTGCTCTCGCGGCCCTGGCTTGCCGCCGGGGTGAGCGGCGAGGCGGCCGCTGAACCGGGCCGGGTCGGTTCCTGGACGGCTTTCCTCACAGGGCTGATTCCCAGCAACTTCCTTGGCCTTGAGGTCGATCTCACCGCGAAGGGGGATGCGGTGACCGCTACCCCTGGTTTCAATGTGCTGCAGATCCTGGTGCTTTCCATCGCGCTTGGAATCGCCGCGCTCAAGGTGGGTAAAGCAGCCGATGGATTCGTGAGTTTCGTTGAGTCAGCCCTAGCCGCTGTGCAGAAAGTGTTGTGGTGGGTGATCCGGTTGGCTCCCATCGGGACAGCGGCCCTGATCGGCAAGGCGATTGTCTCGTACGGCTGGGCCTCACTCGCATCCCTTGGGGTTTTCGTCGTGGCGCTCTACGCGGGGCTGCTCCTGGTGTGGGTGGTTGTCTATCCGGCGGTGCTCAAGTTCAACGGCCTGCCTGTCGCCCAGTTCTACCGGAACATCTGGCCGGTCATCACACTGGGGTTCGTCACTCGTTCCTCTATGGGTGTGATGCCGGTCACCGAGCAGGTCACAGAACGTAATCTTGGCGTACCACGCAGCTATGCGGCCTTTGCAGTGCCTCTCGGCGCGACCACCAAGATGGACGGCTGCGCTGCGGTGTTCCCCGCCCTAGCGGCCATCTTCGTGGCCCAGTTCTATGGTGTGGAACTCGAATGGGGTCAGTACCTGCTTATCATCGCCGTCTCTGTCCTCGGGTCCGCGGCAACGGCCGGCACCACGGGGGCAACCGTCATGCTGACCCTTACCCTCTCCACCCTGGGCTTGCCACTGGCGGGAGTCGGACTGCTGCTAGCCATCGAGCCCATAGTCGACATGGGACGTACCGCACTGAATGTGACAGGGCAGGCACTGGTGCCGGCTGTCGTCGCGAAACGGGAGGGCATTCTCGACCGTGCTGTCTACGATACCGAGCCTGCCTTCGATGGTGTCCGCGGTTGAGAACGACGAGTAGGCGCTGCTAACTGCTCAGCCTGGTGTCCAGGTCTGGTGTGGAGATGCTAGTGACCCTGACAGCATCGATTTCTGCTGGGCCTGGGACGGCGCTGCCAGGCAGGGACACCGCGGCCGCTCCCCAGGCGACTCCATGTTCCAGGGCAGTTGCCGGGCCGTGGCCTTCAACTAGAGCGCTGAGGACCCCAGCCAGGAGACAGTCGCCCGCCCCGACGGTGGACCGCGGCCCTTCGACGGTGGCGCGGGCGTGGTGGACCATCTCGGAATCCACCCACAGCGCGCCATCAGCGCCGAGACTGACCACGACGATACCCACTCCGGAGCTGATCAGCTTGCGAGCAGTGTCCACGACGTCCCGGAGGGCCGGAAGCTTCCGCCCGGCCAGTTCGGCCAGCTCCTCCCGGTTTGGTTTGATGAGCCATGGTTTCGCGGCCACAGCGGTGGCCAATGCTGCCCCTGAGGTATCAACTACCACCCGGCCCGGATGTTGCCTGATCACTTTCGCGAAGAAGGACTCGTCAACCCCCCGGGGGAGGCTGCCGCACAGCGCCACCAGCTCTGCGTCCCCAGGCACGGCATCCAGCATGGCTTGGGTCTCGTCCCCAGTGAGCGACGGCCCGGGTTCGTTGATCTTGGTGGTGTTCCCGGCGGGGTCGACGATGGCGATATTGGTGCGTGTCGTCCCAGCGACCGGGACCGCGTCGAAGGGAACCCCGGAATCATCGAGCAGCCGCTTCAGCAGCTCTCCATCCGGCCCGCCGAGCGGAAGCACCGCGCGGGCCGGATGACTGTTGCGCACCAAGGCACGGACCACGTTCACGCCCTTGCCGCCGGGGTCTATACGGCTGCTGGAAGCCCGGTTCACCTCCCCAGGCAGAAGATCCTCGACCAGCACAGTCCGGTCGATGCTTGGATTCGGTGTGAGGGTGACGATCATGTCCTGAGCACTTCCATCCCTGCGTTGTCGAGCGCCTCGGAGATTTCCTCATCAAGGCCTGAATCCGTAATCAGGAGGGCGATCTCATCGATGCCGGTGAAATGCTGGAAATCCAAGCGGGCGGCATGTTGATGTCCATCGTCAAAATGGTTTTGCTCCCCATCGTTTTGGGTTTGATTGTCCATAAGATTTTGGGCAACAAAACTGAAAAACTGACCGATGCGCTGCCGCTGGTTTCCGTTGCCGCCATCGTGCTGATTATCGGCGCGGTAGTCGGCGCCAGCAAAGGCAAGATTATTGAAAGCGGCCTGCTGATTTTCGCGGTTGTCGTACTTCACAACGGCATCGGCTATCTGCTCGGCTTCTTTGCCGCCAAATGGACCGGCCTGCCTTATGACGCACAAAAAACGCTGGCCATCGAAGTCGGTATGCAAAACTCAGGCTTAGGCGCCGCCCTTGCCGCCGCACACTTTGCCGCCGCGCCGGTTGTTGCCGTTCCCAGCGCATTGTTCAGCGTGTGGCACAATATCTCCGGCTCGCTTCTGGCAACTTATTGGGCAGCCAAAGCCGACAAAAATCAACACTCCTAACTACGTATAATTATAAGGCCGTCTGAACAGATTCCGTTCAGACGGCCTTTATTTTGAAATCAAGCAGGATTATTGTTTCACTGCTTCGATTTGGATATTGATGTCTACTTTTTTGCTCATACCGGCGCTTACCAAATAATCCAAGCCCCATTTGGTACGGTCGATGGTGGTGCTGAAGTCGCCACCGCACGCTTCAGCTTTAGCCATCGGGCTTTGGTAGCAGTTGAATTTATCGGCTTTGAGTTTCACCGGCGCAGTTTTGCCGTTCATGGTCAGGTTGCCGTCAACAGACAGCAGTTTTTTGCCGTTGAAATTGAATTTGGTGGATACAAAACGGATTTCAGGGTATTTGTCTGCATTGAAAATATCGGCAGATTTCAAGTGTTGGGTAAAGTGATCGGAACCGGTTTGCAGTTTGGACAAAGGCAATACGATATCGATAGAACCTTGGCGTTTGGCACGGTCAAATTCCAAATTACCGGTCAAACCATAAATACCGCCGACGTTGGTACTGGTGTTGAAATGGTCGATGGCAAAGCGGGCATTGGTATGAAATTCGTCCACTTTATAAACAGCGGCAGACGCAGCAGAAGCCAACATGGCCGAACACAATGCAAACATGATTTTTTTCATCGTCTTATCCTTAAAAATGTGAGAAGTTCCCTATCATATCACTTTTTGATGCCAACATCTTTTGCAACTGGGAAAGACAACGTTTCATCTTAAGAAAACTTCAGGCCGTCTGAAAGAATGAGCAGCAAATTCAGGTGAAACAAATACAGTTTAGTTTTATTACAAAATAGCGTGCTTCATCGCTCGTAATTGGTATAAAATACCGAGTTATTTCTACAACGGGCCGCCAACCAAACAGCCTATTTCAGACGGCCTCAGCATAAAACAAAGGAACAAAAATGCCTGAATACCGCTCCAAAACCTCTACCCACGGCCGCAATATGGCAGGCGCGCGCGCATTATGGCGTGCGACCGGCGTCATGGAAACCGACTTCGGCAAACCGATTATCGCCATTGCCAACTCCTTCACCCAATTCGTCCCGGGCCATGTACACCTGCACAATATGGGTCAACTGGTTGCCCGTGAAATTGAAAAAGCCGGCGGCATTGCCAAAGAATTCAACACCATCGCCATTGACGACGGTATCGCCATGGGCCACAGCGGTATGCTCTACTCCCTGCCCAGCCGCGACCTGATTGCCGACTCTATCGAATACATGGTCAACGCCCACTGTGCCGACGCGCTGGTGTGTATTTCCAACTGCGACAAAATCACCCCCGGAATGCTGATTGCCGCCATGCGCCTGAACATCCCGACCATCTTCGTTTCCGGCGGCCCGATGGAAGCGGGCAAGGTCATCGGCGTGGCCAACATCCAACCCGAACGCCGCTTGGACTTGATTGACGCCATGATTGAATCGGCGGACGACAATGTCAGCAACCAGCAAGTCGAAGAAGTCGAACAAAACGCCTGCCCGACCTGCGGCTCCTGCTCCGGCATGTTCACCGCGAACTCCATGAACTGCCTCACCGAGGCTCTCGGGCTGGCGCTGCCGATGAATGGCTCCCTGCTGGCCACGCACGCGGACCGCGGCGAGCTGTTCCAGGAGGTGGGGCGACAGATCGTCGAGATCACCAAGGCCTACTACGAGCAGGAGGACGCCACTGTCCTGCCGCGCTCCATCGCCACCAAGGCGGCCTTCGAGAACGCCATGAGCCTGGACATCGCCATGGGCGGGTCCACCAACACCGTCCTTCACCTGCTGGCCGCGGCCCAGGAGGCGAAGGTCGACTTCACCATGGCGGACATCGACCGTCTCTCCCGCAAGGTCCCCCATCTGGCCAAGGTGGCGCCCTCGACGAACCTTTACCACATTGAGGACGTCCACCGCGCCGGCGGGATCATGGGGCTTCTCGGCGAACTCGACCGCTGCGGCCTGCTGGACACCACGACGTCCACCGTGCTGCGGGGCACGCTGGCCGATTCCCTGGCCGCCTACGACATCGCGCGCCCCGGCGCCGACGGCGTGCCCGGCTCGGAGATCTCCGAGGCGGTTCGCACCCGCTACCTCGCCGCCCCCGCGGGCGTGCGCACCACCACCATGTTCGGCCAGGCCTCGCGCTGGGACTCCCTGGACACCGATCGTGAGGCGGGCTGCATACGCGACATGGCGCACGCCTACTCCGCCGACGGAGGACTGGCGGTGCTGTTCGGCAACATCGCGGAGAAGGGCTGCATCGTCAAGACCGCGGGCGTGGACGCCTCGATCCTGACCTTCGCGGGTCCCGCCGTCGTCTTCGAGTCTCAGGACACCGCTGTCGAGGGGATCCTCAGCAAGAAGGTCAAGTCCGGCGACGTCGTCTCCCATGACGTCATCTCCCGCGACGTGATGGAGGACGTGCTCCTGAGCGCGGAAGGGTACGCCGTCTCCGTGCAGCCCAACAGGCCCCAGCGCGTCATGCCGGGCAAATCCATGACCGCAAACGTCAGCCTGACGGCCGAGAACCCGGAGGCCTACGGCAGCAGGCTGGGCTACATCGCGTTCCGCCAGTCCGCCAGCTTCGACACGGGCTACGTCGGCTGGCGCGAGTCCCTCCACGTCCCCGTGGTGGTGGCCAACGTCCACGACGGCCCGGCCTCCGACCCCGGCAACGAGCTCTACTTCGACATGATGATCTTCAACAGGACGCTCAGCGGCGACACCGTCGTCGGCATGGGGGACATCGAGAAGCGCATCCAGTTTCGCTGGGGCGCGGACCGCGAGATGACCCAGGACCTGGGCGCGCTCTACATGATGCGCCACTCCCTGAACAGCGGCCTGCCCAGCTACCACCTGGAGACGCGGATCACGAACCGCACCGGCACGCGCTACCGCCTCCAGCGCTACGACATGATCGGAGGACCGAGGGACAACACCGGCTCCGGCGACGTGGGCGGCGGCTCCTGGGACATGACGGCACGCTACACCTTCCGGGACATCCGGCCCGACCACTGGAAGTACGACCTGACCCCGGACCTCTACGGCAGCCTGCCGGACCACTTTCAGCTGGACGCCCACAGCCAGATCGCGCCGGGACTCGTCACGGTTTACAAGAACCGCGTCGGCACGGGCTACAGCACCCTGAACACTTCCTACGGCACGAGCGAGTCCTTCCGCCTCTACCCCTTCTCCGAGGCCCGGCATCACGACCTGCGCCTCAGCTACCGACGGGTCGGGGGCATGGCCCTGACGGGAGGAGCCTCCGAGGCCACCGGACGCTGGCGCGTGCAGGGCTTCCGTTGGGACCAGTTCGCCGACGTGGTGCAGAACGACGAGCAGACGACTTATGAGCTGGAGAAGCTGATGGGCAAGCCCGCCTCCCTGGGGAGCAGCGCCGTCGGCGCCTCGGACGCCTACGTCCGTTCGAGCGCCCTGAACGCCTTCGAGATCAAGACCGACGTCCCCGCCGGGCTGGTCTCCATGGACGTCTCGATGGACGTCGTCGTGTCGAAGGACGTCTCCGGAGACGTGGTCCAGATGGTGTCGCGGGACGTGCCGGCGACCATCGCCGTTCAGCCGATGCGGGTGCGCCTCCGCATCCCGCGCAGGGAGCAGATACTGGTGGGCCGCTGGGAGCAGCTGAGCGAGGCGGCGGACGGCAAGGCCCTGCTGAAGCAGTTCATGCGCTTCGGCACGGTCTGGCTGCGCTCCGGCAGGGCGGACGAGCGGGACACGAACCTGTTCACCGCCATCTCGCAGCGCGGCGTGGACCCTGCGGAGTGCGTCAGCGCGTTCCTCTACAACGATGAGCTCTACCTGGACTTCATCCTCCTCCTGGCGGACGCCAAAAGCCCGCGGGAGGGCTACACGGCCTACCTGCGAACGTTCCGGGACGACGGCATCCCCTACATCCTGATCGGCGACGGGGCGGCGGACGGCGTGTGGAACCTGGGCCTCTACGTAGACGCCGCAGGGGCCAACCCGGAGTCGGGGCGCTCGTCGGACGACGTCAACCCCAGGCCCCAGGAGAAGGAGAAGGAGGAGGGCGGGGGCTGCAACGCGGCCTCAGGCCTGGGCCTCATCCTGTCGGCGTTCGTCGGCGCGCTGTTCCTGGAGCGCCGCATCCGCTGAGGCGCGGTCCGCTCATCGCACGGAGGTTCGCACAGAGAAGGAGGGATGCATCTTGAGTCTCTGGGAGAAGTGGGAACGGGACAAGCGGCGGGCGCAGGGCCTTGAGGTGAAGAGCGACGTTCAGATTCAAAGCTCGTACAGGAAGCCCAACCTGCGCCGCCAGCTCACGATCGTCGCGGCGGTGCTGCTCGGATGCCTCGCCATCGCTTTCGCCTCCATTCTCGTGGAGGCCGGCATGGGCCGAAAGTGGTCGGACACCCTGGTCGTCCGCCTCCTCATCCAGAGGCAGCTTCAGCGCGAGGAGATCGCAAGACGTCAAAATCCATAGCACGGCAGACGGCGCGGAGCGGGAAACTCCGCGCCGTCGTCTCTGCCGGGGCAGGCTCAGTCCGTCCTTGCCATCCGTGGTATGATAGAGGCGAGCTCGAAAGGGCTCACACAGGCCCCGCCGAAGCGTGGGGCCATTTTATCATGGGGGGAATTTTGAGATGACGGACATGTTGAGGAGCAGGGCGGAAGAGCTGAAGGGCAAGAAGACCCGCGAGAACCTGTGCACGGCCTTTGCGGGAGAGTCCCAGGCGCGCAACAAGTACACGTTCTTCGCGGCCAAAGCCCGCGCCGAGGGCTACAATCAGATCGCGGACCTCTTCGAGGAGACGGCGCACAACGAGAGAGCTCACGCCAAGATGTGGTTCCAGATCCTCGGCGGGATCAGCGACAGCACGGCGGAGAACCTGAAGGCCGCCGCAGCCGGCGAGCACGACGAGTGGACGGACATGTACCCCACCTTCGCCAAGGTGGCGCGCGAGGAAGGCTTCAACGACATCGCCCGCCTGTTCGAGGGCGTCGCGGCCATCGAAAAGGCGCACGAGGAGCGCTACAAGAAACTGCTGAACGACGTCGAGAAGGGGCTGGTCTTCTCCTCCGACGGCGACGCCATCTGGCAGTGCGCCAACTGCGGGCACATCGTGGTGGGCAGGAGGGCGCCCGAGATGTGTCCCATCTGCGGGCACCCGAAGGCCTACTTCATGAAGAAGGGTGAGGGCGGCCAGGCCGGAGATTAGGTCAGGATTTCGCAAGGGAAGGGGAGAACGGCGGAGGCGAAGCCCCTCGAAGGACGATTATAATAGCGGTCACGAAATCAATTTCGAGGAGGTCAATCATGTTTGCTGCTTTCAGGAAATTCTGCGCCTTCCTTTTGGCGGTTGCGGTTCTTCTCCCCACCGGAGCGGCGTCTGCCGACGTCCCGCTCCCGGCCCCGCAGAGGACGGGCGGACCGGGCGTCTTTGACGCCATCGGAAGCCGCGCTTCGGCCCTGGGGGCCGACTTCGCCTCCATGGGGGAGGTGTCGCCGGAGAAGCTCTCGACGATCCTGTGGGCGGCGACGGGCCTGAACCGCGGGGAGAAGGGGTGGACGGTGCCGATGGCCATGGGGATGGAGCCCTACGTCAAAGTCTACGTGGCGCGGGCCGACGGAGTCTTCCTGTACGACTGGAAGGCCCACGCGCTGAAGGCGGTCTCCGGTAAGGACGTTCGGGGACGGATCGGCAAGCAGGACTTCGTCGCGAAGGCCCCCTGCACCCTGATCCTCGTCTCGGATTCCGAAGCCCTTTCCCGAAAGTTCAAGGACGAGGACGCCGAGGAGCAGTTCGCGGCCGTCGCCGCGGGGGCCATGGCTCAGGACGTCTACCTGGCGGCCGGGGCCGTGGGCGTCGGTACGCGCTACATCCGCTCCGTCCAGAAGGACGCCGTCGAAGACATCCTGGGGTTGCGTGACGACGACGACGTCCTCTGCATCATGCCGATGGGGACGAAGCCGGGGGCCTGAGCCCGCCCCGCCGCACGAAGGGAAACACGAACGATCGAGAGGGAAGGGGGGAGCCGGTTGGCTCCCTCCTTCATCGTCTCGCAGCGGCCCCGCGCTTCAGGGCCGCCGCCACGCGACCGCGCCGTCGACGTAGGTCGTCACCGCATGGGTCCGGGCGTCCAGGGGGTCCCCGTCCCAGACGGTCAGGTCCGCGTCCTTCCCCGGCTCGATGGAGCCCATTCGCCCCTCAAGGCCCAGGTGCTCCGCCGCGTAGAGCGTGACCCCCCGCAGCGCCTCGTCCGGCGGCAGGCCCGCACGCACGGCCAGGGCAACGCAGGTGACGGCGTTTGAGATGGGGATCACGGGGTGATCCGTGATGAGGCAGAAGTGGACGCCGGCCCGCCACAGGGCGACGGGGTTCTGCCAGGACTGGTTCCTCAGCTCGATCTTGGAGCGCGAGGTCAGCATGGGCCCCACGGCCGCAAAGGCCTTCTTCGCCCCCAGCCACGCGGCGATCTGCCGGCCCTCCGTGCAGTGTTCGAGGCTGTACTTCAGGCCGAACTCCTCCGCGATGCGGACGGCGGTCTGAATGTCGTCCAGCCGATGACAGTGGACGCTGAGGGTCATCTCCCGCCGCAGCACAGCGGCCAACGCCTCCATGCCCAGGTCGCGCTCCGCCGGCTCGTCCTTTCTCCTGGCGGCCTCCCGGCGGGCCAGGTAGTTCTGAGTTTTCACCAGCGCGCCGCGCAGGACGGCCGCGTTTCCCATGCGGGTCGTGGGCAGCTTGTCCTTCGGCTTGTAGACGCTCACGGGGTTCTCGCCCAGCGCGGCCTTCATGACGGAGCAGGGCACGACGGTCATGCGCTCCACCACGTCCGGCCGCGTCTTGACCACGACGCCCTGTCCGCCGATGACGTTGCCGCTTCCCGGCAGCGCCTGAACGCAGGTCACGCCTCCCGACAGGGCGTCCTCAAAGGCTTCGTCCCCGGGGTAGAGCGCGTCCAGGGCCCGCAGCTGCGGCGTCACGGGGTCCACCATGTCGTTGTCGTCCGCCATCGTCGCCTGGGGGAAGCCCTCCGGGCAGACGCCGATGTGCGTGTGGGCGTCGATCAGGCCCGGCGTCACGCGAAAGCCCTTCAGGTCCTCCACCTCCGCGCCCTCGTCGGGCGACAGCCCCCTCCCCACCGCCACGATCCGGCCACTCCGGGCGGCGACGTCCAGCTCATGGAACCCATCGTCGCGCCCCGTCCAGACCAGGGCGCCCCTCAGCAGGAGCGCGCGCGCCTTTGTCCTATCCTGCAACCCGTTCCGCTTCCCTTCCAAAAAATTTCGATGGCTGCGACCACGCCCACAACCAGGCCAAGCCCGCGACCATCGGCCTTTTCCAGGATATCACAGTTTTCAGAAAAAATACGTGTCAAAATCGCGGGCTCAGGAAAGCGCTGAAGGCCCTCCTTAAGCTGTATGCTCGATGGCCCTCAAAGCGCATCCGACGCTCCTCCAACAATGGTACAATTTATAGCGAAAACAAGCGCCACATCGTGCACGATCCCCGATCCGCTCCAGAGAAAGGTGATGGGTCTTTTGCTCCATGGTTCCGCGCTGATCGTCATTCTGTTGCTCACCATCCTCATCATGGTCTTTATGGTGTCGAGGTTCAAGCTGCACCCCTTCATCTCGCTGTTTACCGCCGCGCTCCTGATGGGGCTGGCGGTCGGCATGCCACCCTTTGAAGTGCTCAGGACGATCCTCGACGGGTTCAGCAACACCTGCCGCGGCATCGGCATCGTGATCCTGCTGGGCACGATCATCGGGGCCATGCTGGAGAGCAGCGGCGCGGCCCTCACGATGGCGGACAGCGTGCTGCGCACCGTCGGCAAGAAGCGCCCCGGCATCGCCATGAGCCTCATCGGCTGGATCGTCTCCATCCCCGTGTTCTGCGACTCGGGCTTCGTCATCCTCTCCTCCCTCAACAAATCCCTGTCCATGCGCAGCAACATCAATCTGCCAACGATGGCCATCGCCCTGTCCACCGGCCTCTACGCCACCCACACGCTGGTCCCGCCGACACCCGGCCCCATCGCCGCAGCAGGCAACCTGGGCGCGGACCTGGGCCTCGTCATCCTGTGGGGCATCATCACCTCCATCCCGGCCGTCATCGCGGGCTACATCTACGCCACCGTCGTGGGCCCCAGGCTGTGCGTGGAGGCAACGGAGGGGGCTTCCTACGAGGAACTGCTCGCCCGGTTCAACGAGCTGCCCTCCCCGGAAAAGTCCTTCGCGCCCATCGTCGTCCCGCTGATCCTGATCGGACTGAAGTCCCTCGTCAACTACCCCCCAGTACTGGCGCGGATCGGCGAAGAATCCCCGCTCAACGTCGTGTCCTCCTTCCTGGGCGACCCCGTCATCGCCCTCTCCGTCGGGGTGGCGCTGTGTTTCCTCCTGCCGCCCCGGATCACGGAAGAGGTCACCAACCGGTGGATCGGGCGCGGCATCAAAGAGGGCGCCAACATCGTCGTGATCACCGCCGCCGGCGGCAGCCTGGGCGCCGTCATCACCGCCAGCCACGTGGGCGACTACATCGGAAGCGCCCTGTCCTCCTACCACTTCGGCATCTTTCTCCCCTTCATCATCGCCGCGGCCGTCAAGACGGCGCAGGGTTCCTCCACCGTGGCCCTGGTCACCACGTCCACCATCGTTGCCCCCATGCTGGGCTCCCTGGGGCTCGCCTCCCCCATGGGAGCGGTCCTGGCCACCCTGGCCGTGGGGAGCGGTTCCATGGTGGTCTCCCACGCCAACGACTCTTACTTCTGGGTCGTGACGCAGTTCTCCGACATGGACCTCAGCACGGGCTACAAGGCCCAGACCGGCGCAACGCTCGTCGAGGGCATCGTGGGGATCCTGGCCGTCTACGTCATCTCCCTCTTCACCCTCCCCGCTTGACGCAGGGCAAAAGGCTGAGCATCCTGGTCACAAGGGGAACGGCTGCGCCGTGCCCCTCTTTTCCCTCAAAATTTTACTGAAAATTCTGTGGATTCTGCGGCCCATGGGCCGCGCTCCACAAAAACACGGCAGGCGATCTGCCACAAGGAGGTTTCGGAAGGTCGTGGGCGGGTATTCCCTTCGGGGGAAGGTGTGGAGTTTCCATCCCTTTAAGGAAGTTTCGGAAGGCACAGAAGACAAAAAAGCTTGTGCTGGGCGAAGAGTTTCCACCCCTCTAAGGAAGTTTCGGAAGACCACACCAAAAGGGCTCCTCGCCTTTTTACCGCTCTTTCGCCGCCTTTCGCCGGCGTCAACCCCTTCCCGCCCTCCACTCGGAGACGGCAAGCCCCCCCAGGATCAGCACCGTCCCCAGGAGGGACAAAGGCGTCACGGGCTCTCCCAGGGCCAGGGCGCCTGCCGCCACGGCCACGACGGGGATCAAATAGGCGGAGACGCTGGTCCGCACCGGCCCCAGCGCCTCGACGGCAAAGTTCCACGCGAAGAAGCACAGGGCCGACGCCCCCAGCCCGAGGTAGAGGAAGGGTAGGAAAAATTTCGGTTGCACCAGGTGGGCGAGGTTCGGTCTGAGGCCCAGGAACGGCGACAGGATCGCCAGGAACAGGACGCCGTAGAGGAAGATGCGCTGCGTCGCCTGAAGGGTGCTGAGGCCGAAGCCGCCGGCCCGCCGCACCAGCACGGAGTAGAGGCCCCAACTGGCGGCCGCTCCCAGGGCCAGCAGGTCCCCCAGAGGCGAGATCTGCATCCGGACCCCATTGAAGCTGATGAGGCCGATGCCCGTCATCGCGAGGGCAAAGCCGACGAAGAAGCGCACCTGAAGCCGGTCCGACCGGTAGAAGAGGCGGTTCAGGGTCGCCGTGAAGAAGGGGGCGGCGGAGATGATGACCCCCACGTTGGAGGCCAGGCCGTGCGTCAGGGCCGTGTTCTCCAGCAGGAAGTAGAGCACGATGCCGCAGAATCCCGCGACGGCGTAAGAGAGCTCCTCCGGCACCGTCCGGACCCGCGGGAGGCGGGGGGACGCCAGGAAGAGCGCCACCAGGCCCAGGACCATGCGGATCAGGATGACCTCCACCGGCCTGAAGTCCTCCAGGATGACCTTTGACACGATGAAGGTCGTGCCCCAGATCAGGATGCTGGTCAGCGCGGCGGCGTAGCCCGCGAGGGCACTGCGCTTCATCTTCCCGCCCCCCCGACAGCCGTTGCCCTCCTGCGCTCCACCCTTCCAAACGTCATTGCGCTCCGTCCCCCTTCAAAAAATAAGGCCCGCGTTCGGCCGGAGCGGAGCGCGAGCCGCATCAGCGTACGGGGGTATTATACGACGAATCCTCCCCTCAGCGGCGCGGAAGCGCAGGGGGCAGGGAGGCCAGCAGCTCCTCCATGACGGGGTGCCCCGTCGCCGCCAGTTCCTCGACGGAGTTCCCCCGTGCGGCGATCACGCCGTCCGCCATCAGCGCCACCTCGCGGCAGAGCCCGGCCACCACCCTCAGGTCGTGGGAGATGAAGAGGAACGCCAGCCCCTGTTCGTCGCGGATGCGCTCGATCAGTTTCAGCACCCGCGCCTGCACCAGCATGTCCAGGCTGCTGACCGCCTCGTCAAAGACCACCACGCGCGGGTTCGGCGCCAGGGCGCGGGCGATGCAGACCCGCTGGAGCTCGCCCCCGCTGAACTGCGAGGGGTACTTGTCCGCGTCCGTCGCCTTCAGACCCACCTGCTCCAGCAGGGGGCGGGACCGCTCCACGGCCTCTCCCTTCGTCAGGCTGAAGAAGTTGCGCAACGGCTCCGCGACGATCTCCCCGGCGGTCATCCGTGGGTTCACGGAGTCTCGTACGTTCTGAAACACCGCCTGCACGCTGCGCCGAAACTCGGCGCGCCGCGCGGGAGAAGCCACGTCCTCTCCGAGGAACCGCACGGTCCCGGCGTTTGGGCGCTCCAGGCCCAGGATCACCCGTCCCAGAGTGCTCTTGCCGCACCCGCTGCGCCCCACAAGCCCCAGGGAAGCCCCCTCCGAAAGGTCCAGGTCCACGCCGCGCAGCACGTGCAGAGCCTCCGCCCGGGTGAAGAGCCCCCCGCGCCGGTAGGTGCGGCAAACGCCCTCTAAAGACAGAAGTGCGCTCATCGTTCGTCCCCTCCCTCCTGCAGCAGGCCGAGGCGCGCGCAGAGCGCGCGGTGCGCCTCCACCAAGGCGACCGTCACCGGGTGCCGCGGGGAGCTGAAGATCTCCCCGACGGGGCGGTCCTCCACCACGGCGCCCTCCTCCAGCACCACCACGTCGTCGGCCACGCGGGCCACGACGCCGAAGTCGTGCGTCACCAGGAGGACCCCCATGTCCCGACGGCGCCGTGCGGCGTCGATCAGGTCCAGCACCCGTCGCTGGGCCACGGTGTCCAGGTCCGTCGTCGGCTCGTCCGCGATCAGCAGGCTGGGGTCGTTCAACAGGGCCAGGGCCAGCATCACCCGCTGGAGCATCCCCCCGCTGAGCTGAAAGGGGTAGGCGCGGCAGAGCCTGCCCGCGTCCTCAAGCCCGACCTCCCTCAGGGCGGCCTCGGCCCGTCCGCGCCAACCGGAGTCGCCACCGTGGGCCGCCAGAGTCTCCCTGAAGTGGGAGCCGATGGAGAACAGGGGGTCGAAGCAGCTGGCGGGGTCCTGCAGGACCATGGCGATGCGCGTCCCGCGAAGCTCGCGGAGCTCCCTGGCGGGAAGGGCGTCGATCGGGCGCCCCTCGAAGCGGATCGCCCCCCCCGTGCGCCTCACGCCCTGTGGAAGCAGGCCCGGAACTGCCGTGCAGGAGAGCGACTTGCCCGATCCGCTGGCCCCCACCAGACAGGTGACGCGCCCGCGGCAGACCGCAAAGGAGACGTCTCGGACCAGGGGCCTTGCGGCCCGCTCCGACGTCTCGATCCGGAGGCCACGCACCTCCAACAGCGGCGCGCTCATGACTCCGCCTCCACGAAGTCGAAGTCGGACGCATCGCGCATGGCGTCGCCCAGCAGGTTAAAGGCCATGACGCTGACGAAGATGGCCAGCCCCGGATAGAGCAGCAGCTGCGGCTGGGTCCAGAGGTACTGGCGCGCGTCGTTGATCATGCTGCCCCATTCGGGCATCGGGGGCTGGACGCCAAGCCCAAGGAAGGAGAGGCCCGCCACGTGCAGCATCATGTGTCCGATGTCGAGAGTGGAGAGCACCAGCAGTTGCGGGGCCAGGGCCGGCAGGATGTGGCGCGCCACGATGCGCCACCGGCTGGTCCCAGCGACCCGCGCGGCCAGCACGAACTCGCGGTTCTTCAGGGAGATGACGATCCCCCTCACGATGCGGGCGTACCAGGCCCAGTGCGTGAAGAAGATCGCGACGATGACGTTCGTCAGCCCCGTGTCCAGCACCGCGACGAAGAACATGGCCAAGATGATCGTGGGGAAGGTCAGAAACACGTCACAGGTGCGCATGATGGCGGAGTCCAGCACCCCGCCGAAGAAGCCCGCGACGCTCCCGGCAAAGGTGCTGAAGGTCACGATGAGCAACAGGATGAGGAAGACGGACCCCAGCGAAACGCGGGAGCCAAAGATCAGGCGGGACAGCACGTCGCGCCCCAGGTGGTCGGTCCCCAGCAGGTGTCCCGCACCCGGCGGCAGCAGCTTGGCCGCCAGGTTCACCTCCTGCGGGTCCGGAAGCCCCATCCAGGGGCCCAGGAGCGCCGCCAAACCGATCAGGAGGAGCAGAGCCGCGGCCACCCAGAAGACCTTGTTGCGCAACAGTCGGGCAGTCATCGGGCCTCTCCTTCCAGTCGGACGCGCGGGTCCACCAGCGCGTAGAGGATGTCGACGCAGAGGTTGCAGAAGACGAAGATCACGGTCATCAGGAGGATGAAGCACTGGAGCACGGGGTAGTCCCGGTTCAGGACCGACTGGACCGCGTAGCGCCCCAGTCCCGGCCAGGCGAAGATGTTCTCCGCGATGACGGCCCCTCCCAGCATCTCCCCCAGGTGCATGCCCGTAGCGGTGACGATGGGGATCATGGAGTTCTTCATGACGTGCGCCCACACCACCCGCCGCTCCGTCAGGCCGCGGGCGCGGGCGTAGAAGACGGAGCGGGAACGCATGTGCTCCAGCAGGTTCGCCCGCAGGAAGCGGATGTTGACGGCGATCGACATGGCCGACAGCGTGACAACCGGCATGACCAGGTGCGCCGCGCCACCGCGCCCCATGGGGGGCAGCCACCCCAGCTTGACGGAGAAGAGGTACAGGAGCAGGTAGCCCAGCCAGAAGCTCGGCATGGAGACCCCGACGAAGGCCAGCGCCCGCGTGAAGTGGTCGGCCAGCCGATCCTTGTAGAGCGCTGCGGCCACCCCCAGGGGAACGCTGACCAGGAGAGTAAAGAGAAGCCCCCACCCGGCCAGCGTCAACGTGGCAGGAAGGTAGTAGAGCACCTCCTGGAGCACCGGCTTGCCCGTCACGTAGGAGCGGCCGAAGTCCAGCCGGACGGCCTTCGCAGCCCACGCAGCGTACTGCTCCGCGATCGACCGGTCCAGTCCCAGCTCGCGCCTCGCCTCGGCCAGGGCCTGCTCGGTGGGAGGAATGTTCGCCATCCGCAGGTAGGCCATGGCCGGATCTCCCTTAGCCAGCCTCAGGACGAGGAACACCAGGATCGAAACGCAGATCAGGATGGGGATCAGGACGAGGAAGCGCCTGACGATGAACCGGACCATCGCGTGCCGCCTACTCCCAGGACATCGTGTCGAAGGGCACCGAGTCCACGAAGGCGGGGAATCCGACGCCCACCAACCCCTTCCTGTGGACCTTCACCAGCGTCTTGTAGGAGATGGGGAAGTAGACGGCCTGGTCGTGCAGGGTGGTCAGAATGTCCCTGTACAGTGCGGACCGTTCCGCGTCCGTCGTGGCCCGAAGCACCAGACCAATCTTCTCGTCGAGCTCCTTCTTCATCGGCAGGCCGGACTGGGCCTGATAGTCCGCGTGGGAAGGAACCCGCATGGAGACGCACATCGCGTGGGGATCGTAGGGGGCGCCCCAGGTGTCGTTGAAGATCATGCCGAACTCCCCGTCCTGCTGGCGCTTGAAGTAGGAGTCGCTCTCCTCCCCGATCAGGCTGACCCGAATCCCGGCCTTCCTGAGGTCGGACTGCACCACCTCGGCGATCGTCTTCTGCTCGGCGTCGTTGCCGACGAAACAGAGGTCGAACGCCAGCTCCTGGCCGTCCTTTGAGCGGTAGTCCCCCTCCTGCTTCCAGCCGGCTTCCTCCAGGAGCACCTTCGCCTTTTCCAAATCGTGCTCGTAGGGAGCGAGGCCCGCGTCGCAGTAGGGCATGGCCGTGCTGAAGAGGAAGGGCGCGGGGGGCTCCACCTCCAGGAACACGCCCCTGATGATGGCGTCGCGGTCGATGGCGTGCTGAACGGCCCTGCGCACCGCCAGGTCCCTGCCCGCCCCCCTTGCGGAGTTGATGGCCAGAGCGCGGGTGGCCCTGGGGTTGGAGACGCCCGTCTCGAAGCGCCCCGTCGCCTCCAGACGCTTGAAGGCCTCGAGGCTGATCTGGGCAGCCCCATGACCGCTGGTCCCGAAGATCAGGTCCAGGTCCCCCGTCTCGAGGGCCGCCACGCGCGAATCTCCCTCCGGGACCACCTTGACCAGCACCTCCGCAAGCTCAGGCTTTTTGCCCCAATAGGACTCGTTGCGCTTGAACAGGTCGTACTCCCCCTTCCGGGCCTCGGCGTGGACCCACGGTCCCGTTCCGACGGGGGCCTTGATCCCTTTGGCCGTGCCCCCGTCCGCACCGAACTGCGCGGGGCTCAGGAAGCGGAGGGGACGGATGAGGGAGAGGTCCGCCAGGGTCGGCCCGTAGGCATCCTTCAGGATGAGGCGCAGCGTGTGTTCGTCCGCCGCCTCCGTCCCCTCGAGTTCTCCAATCAGGCCCAGCCATTCATGGCGCCCCGCGTTGGCCATCACGGCGTCGAAGTTCGCCTTCGCGGCCCGTGCGTTCCACGGCGTCCCGTCGGAGAAGGTCACGCCCCTGCGGAGGTGAAAGGTGTAGACCTTGCCGTCCGGGGAGACCTCCCAGCTCTCGGCCAAGCAGGGCTCGATCTCGCCGGACACGGCATAGCGGACCAACGGCTCGTAGATCATGTCCTGAGCGTACATCTGGTTTGAAGAGTACTGGTGCGGACTCAGGTCCCCTCCTGCGTTGCTGCCACACGAGTAGACCAGCCTTGACCTCTCCGCCGCGCCGGACGCCCCGCAGAGCGACAACAGCCACAGCGCACAGAGCCACCTCGCAAATCGCCTCATAAAAAATCCCTCCATAACGATTTAAGCTATCAGAATTCCCCTGTCGTCACCCTCAGCGAAATCCTTGTCTAAGAGAACGCAGGGGACATGGTAACATATTTTACGATAAAAATAATACTCAGGCGTTCCCATAGACGAAGGGCCGGTCCCCAGGGGGCCGGCCCTTCGTGCCGCGCACGAGGCAGCGTCGCTTACTTGAGCGTGCCCATCGCCGCGTGGGCCGCAGCCACGCGCGCCACGGGCACGCGGAAGGGCGAGCAACTGACGTAGCTCATGTGGATCGAGTGGCAGAAGGCGATGGAGGACGGGTTGCCGCCGTGCTCGCCGCAGATCCCCACCGAAAGCTTGGGGGCGACGCTCCGGCCCTTCTCCACCGCGATCCGCATCAGAGCGCCCACCCCGTCCCGGTCCAGCTCGCTGAAGGGGTTCTCCTTGAACACGCCCTTGTCGATGTACTGGAACAGGAACTTGCCCTCGGCGTCGTCCCGCGAGTAGCCGAAGGTCGTCTGGGTCAGGTCGTTGGTTCCGAAGCTGAAGAACTGCGCGTACTCGGCCAACTGGTCGGCCACGAGGGCCGCGCGCGGCACCTCGATCATCGTCCCGACGAGGTAGGTGAAGTCCGTCCCGGAGGCCTTCATGACCTCACCGGCGATGCGGTCGGCCATCTCGCGGAAGAACTTCATCTCCGCCCGCGTCCCCACCAGCGGGATCATGACCTCCGGCCTCACCTTGACGCCCGCCTTCGTCAGCTCCGCCACGGCCTCGAAGATGGCGTTGATCTGCATCTCGTAGATATCGGGGTAGACCATCCCCAGGCGGCAGCCCCGGAAGCCCAACATCGGGTTGGCCTCGTGAAGCTGATGGGCCTTGTTCAGGGTCCTTCGCAGCTTCTCGGCTTCCGGCGAGGTCCCGCGGCCCTTCTTCTCCAGCTCGCCCAGCTCCTCCAGGAGGGCCGGCTCCTTGGGAAGAAACTCGTGCAGGGGCGGGTCAAGCAGGCGAACGATGACCGGGTATCCCTCCATCGCCTTGAAGATCCCCACGAAGTCGTCCTTCTGCATGACCTTCAGCTTGTTCAGCGCCTCGACGCGCTCCTCGAGGGAGTCGGCCACGACCAGCCGCTGCATCACCGGCAGCCGGTCGGTCGCCATGAACATGTGCTCCGTGCGGCAGAGGCCGATGCCCCTGGCCCCGAACTCACGGGCACGGCGGGCGTCCTCCGGCGTGTCCGCGTTGGCCCAGACCTCCTGCTCGGCCGCCTCGTCCGCCCACCCCAGCAGCTTCTTGAAGTCCTCGGAGAAGGTCGCCTCGATCAACGGCGCCTCCCCCAGGAGGACGCGGCCCGATGAGCCGTCCACCGTCACGGTGTCCCCCTTCTTCAGGGTCCTGCCCCGGCTGGTCAGGGTCTCGGCCGCGAGGTCGATCTCCACCTCCTCGCAGCCGCAGACCGCCGGCTTGCCCATGCCGCGCGCCACGACCGCCGCGTGGCTGGTCATGCCGCCGCGGCTCGTCACGACGGCGGCGGCCGCAAAGAGGCCGTGGATGTCGTCCGGGCAGGTCTCAGGCCGCGCCAGGACGACGGACTTGCCCTGGTGGGCCCACGTCTCGGCCTCGTCGGCGGAGAAGACCAGCATCCCGACCCCGGCGCCCGGCGAGGCGGGGAGGCCGACCGCCAGCACCTCCTGCGGCGCGCTCTTGTCCACCTGGCGGTGCAGCAGCTGTTCCACCTGTTCGGGCGACACGCGGGCCACGGCCGTTTTGGTGTCGATCAGGCCCTCGTTCACCATGTCCATGGCAACCTTCACCGCCGCGGCAGCCGTCCTCTTGCCCGTCCGGGTCTGGAGCAGGAAGAGCTTGCCACGCTCGATGGTGAACTCGATGTCCTGCATGTCCCTGTAGGACTTCTCCAACTGGCCGGTCAGCCTGCAAAGCTCCCTGTAGATCTCCGGCATGGCCCCCTCCAACTGGCCGATGGGCATGGGGGTGCGGATGCCTGCCACCACGTCCTCGCCCTGAGCGTTGATGAGGAACTCGCCGTACAGCTTGTTCTCGCCGGTGGAGGGGTTGCGCGTGAAGCAGACGCCCGTGCCGCAGTCGTCGCCCAGGTTGCCGAAGACCATGGAGATGACGTTCACCGCCGTCCCCAGGTCGTCCGCGATCTTGTTGATCTTGCGGTAGGTCACGGCGCGCGGAATGTTCCAGCTCCTGAACACGGCCTCGATGGCCCTGCGAAGCTGCTCCCACGGGTCGGTCGGGAAGTCCCTGCCCGTCGCCTCCTTATAGATCTTCCTGTACTCGGCCACCAGCTTCTCCAGCGCCTCAGCCGGGATCTCGAAGTCCTGGGAGACCCCAAGCCCATTCCGGCAGGCCGCGAGCGCGGACTCGAACCGGTCGGCGTTCACCTCATCCACGACGTTGCCGAACATCTGGATGAAACGGCGGTAGCTGTCGAAGGCGAAACGCCGGTTTCCGGACACGGAGGCCAGCCCCTCGACGGTCTCGTCGTTCAATCCCAGGTTCAATATCGTCTCCATCATCCCCGGCATGGAGATGGGCGCGCCGGAGCGCACCGAGACCAAGAGCGGGTTCTTCCCGTCGCCGAAGCCCTTGCCCGTCTCCTTCTCCAGCGCCTTGACGGCCTCTTTGACCCCATCCCAGACCGTATCCATGATCCCGGGGTCCTGCATGTACCTGCGGCAGACCTCCGTCGTTAGGATGAACCCGGGCGGGACGGGAAGCCCGCTCTGCACCATCTGGCAGAGGTTGGCTCCCTTGCCCCCCAAAAGCAGCTTCTGGTCGCCCTTGCCCTCCTTCAAGTTGTAGATGAACTTCTCCGCCATGTCACACCACTCCTTATCCTGAAAGTACGCCCGTCGGGGCCTCGTGATCTCAGACAACGCAAAAGTGGCACCAACTCTCTCTCCCTCGGACTCCAAGGGAGCCGGAGGCGGGCGTCCCTCCAAGGACTGCCGGCCCGCCTCGTTTTCATTTTACCTCGCCGGCGGACAAATCGAAAGCCGCCCCGCATCGCCAGGAGCCACGGGGCGGCTTTCAAAGATCATCGCTTGGGAGAAACAGGGGCACCCCCCGCGCGGGGCAATCCTCACGGGCGGCGCCGAGCCCCCGATCGCGGAATGAAGAGGCGGAGGCCCGGCCTCACTTGAAGTCGGTCTTCAGGCGGACGATGGACCAGGTGTCCTTTCCCTTCCATTTGTAGGGCCTCGCGACAGCCTGGAAGGTCGCGGGGCGGTCCTTTTTGTCCTCCGTATTGTAGAGTTCTCCGCTCATGTCGATCTCGTTGCCATTCCGGGACGCGCTCGTCACCTCGGCGTAGTACACGGCCTCCCCGTCCGCCCCATCGAAGTGATAGAGCTTTCCGTCAAAGTGGTACGACGGTTCGGAATCCGTTACGCTCCGGTTTTCCACGTTCAGGCCGAAGTACTTCTTCACGGACTCCTGGACGAATTTCCCGTCGAGGGTCAAGCTTCCATGCTTGCAGTTCTTCTCCTTACACTTTTTGATGCGGGTCTTGAAATTATTGATGTAATTGTGCCTGATACCAAAGCGGATCAGATCCGGGGCGGCGTCGGGCCCCCCCAGCCAGAGCATCCCGTCGCTCTCGCGCTCCACGTCGAAATCGTAAAGCCCCTGCTCCGTAAAGTTGCTGACGAAAACACTCATCCGCTTCATCTCGTCCTTGCCAAACTGCGCGGCGATTGCCGTACCCGCCAGCGTCAGGACCGCCAGCACGGCGCCTGCACAGAGAACGCAAATAGGCTTCTTCATCGATTCATCCCTCCATAAATTTTTTGTCTGCCTTGCAGCGGAACCGTCGGAATCATTCGCCCTTCGGGAGGCTCAAAGACTTCTCCATTCGAGCGATGAGGGGGCGGAACCTTGCATCCTCGTCCTTCGGCCAGCTGAGAATGAAGGAGGCCCAGGCCTCCTCGTTGACGACGGCGTACTCGTAAACGACGCGCTCCGCGCCGTCCTTGCCGCTGTTCCCATAAACGAGGCGATACCAGCCCTTTTCGCTTTCCTGGACGGAGACATGGGCGACGTTCTCCAACCGTGACTTCAGCCTCGATTCCCCGTCGTCCCCCAGCACGTTCCAGCCGCCGGACAGCGTGAGTTCGTACTTCCCGTCCTTCGAGGAAAGCCACACGCCGTCGCCGTTCTCCGGCTTGCTAGCCTCCTCGAAGATGTCGGGATGCTCCACGGAATAGCCGAAACGGTCGTTGATGTACTCCGTCCACCTCTCGGCAGGCGCCGCGGCGCAGAGCACGGGGAACAGCAGCAAAGCGCACAACACAAAAATTTTTCTCACCAATGTCTCCTCCCGTTCAAAAATTGGCAAATCTCCACGCCGCTGCGCGTCGATCGGACATTTCAATCCATGGCCCGTTCATAGGTCATGGCCGCGACACGCCCATTCCCGACCTCAAACGTCAAAAACTCGAGGGTCGGCAGCTCGTAGGACCAATTCGCATCCGTCTTGTCGCCAGGATTGCCCAGGACTTCAACAAGTTTCTTCGCCGGGTCCCCGATACGGATCTCGCCGAACGGCATCGTTCCCTCTCGGACCCTCACGCTCGTAAGATATCCCTCGAGATAATGGGCCTCATGCGTAGGGTAAATCAAGGTCTCATCCCAGAGTTTCTCCCCGGCCATCTCGATGTACACTTTCTTCTTCGTCTCTTTTTGGGGCTTGCCGAAGAGGGCGCGCGCCCTCTCGGGTGTGTAGCCAAAGCTCCGAGAGATACGGATCGCGGTAGAAACCGCGGCATAAACCGATGGCGTCCTCTCCGATTCCTCCAGGTACTCCTCGGCGTATTCTCCAAAAAGCCAGCCCGTTCCCTTCGCGGCTGAAAGCTCCACCTCATACCAGACCGAGCCGTCCACAGACGTCTCCCCGAGGGCGATAAACCTGTCCCCCACGTCCGCCTTGTCCAGGATATCCGAGGTCCTGTCGGGCTCGGCACGAACCCTTACGCTGGAGCCGGTACACCGGAGGATCGTGGGATACGCCCCCTCGCCGCAGGTTGCGCCCGCCAGGACCCATACCATCAAGACGACAACGAATCCAAAGGTTCTCTTTCCATTCCTCACCAAAGTCCCTGCCATCCTTTCCGCAGCCGATTGCTGTCGGCACTTCCGCCGCACTTCATCCGTTCTTTCCTCGTCGGATGCCTCTGCATGCCGACGATATCCGTCCCACAGGATACAGGAGAGTTTCGGAAATTGCGAGCCTCACACAGGGGTGGTCTTAGGGTGGTTTTTTAGGGGGCTGACTTGGTGGGAAAAACTATAGCAATCTGCACGGTGGGATTCAAGAGAGGAGTATAAGGAGCGAGGAGCCCCGGTGATAAACCGGGGCTCCTC
>ERZ772967.732-NODE-732-length-24612-cov-18.363888_pt1 | contig 24612 bp, 27 predicted proteins | sample MGYA00511677_ERZ772967 | MGnify/ENA primary metagenome ERZ772967 (study PRJEB29015, sample SAMEA2737931) | human oral metagenome | biome: human oral; feature: human-associated habitat; material: dental | place: China | collected 2146 ...
CGGGACTACCTGTCATTGGCTTGAAGCCCGATAAAGACAAGGTGCGGCGGCTCTTGGCTGTGAGTCGGTTCTTTGAGGCAGGCAGGATATATATCGTGAAAGACATTCAGAATGGACAGGCGTTACGCGAGCAGCTGATTGAATTCCCGAAAGGTACTCATGATGACATGGTTGATATGGTGGTTTATGCGGTGCGGCTGTTGTTGGTGGAGGGAGTAGGTCAAGACTCTGACGGGTTTAATGAAAGTGGAGCATATCATGAGAAAAGAAGCGCAGACGACGAGGATGAAGGAGATTGGTCGGATGATGATTATGTGGTATAATCAAGCTAGAAATTGCGGTTATCACAGCCGCATTTTTCTTTTTGGTCTAGGGTAGCCGCCTTATTGCGAGGAGCAAAGCAGTGGCATTTTTTAGTAAAAGTAACCCAGAACCGACACCGAAAAATCTAACAAGCGAAATCGGCTTTGCCGGCGACATTGTATTTGAGGGCTTTGACCGCGAAGAGTCGCGTGTTGACGAGATTAGCATTAAAGACTACCGCAAAATGCTTGATAACGACACGACAGTCGAAGCACTGTACAACATCTTTACTATGAGCATTCTGGCGGCAACGTATCATATTGACGCCGACAGTAACGATGAGGAGGAAGTGCAAGCTGAGCTAGTGCGGCGCAATCTCCTAGAGCCACCGCATAAGGGCGGTATGCAAACGCCGATGAATCTGTTTATTGATCAATCTCTAGCGGCGATTTATGAGGGCTTCGCACTGTTTGAAAAAGTCTATGAAGTGCGAGATGGCAGATTAGTACTTAAGAGGCTAGCACACCGCGACAGCACCACGCTCACACTAATCCGTGATGGTGATGGTGGCTTTGGCGGAACAAAGCAGCGCGCTGCTGACTCCGATGGTGTTTATCACGAGGTGATTATTCCAGCACACAAGTGCTTCCTGTTTACGTATGGCAAGAGCCGCAATTATCTTTACGGCCGCAGTGCATTCAAGCCGCTGTATCCACGCTACGACAAGAAGCGACGATTGGAGTATTTGGATAGCATTGCTTTGCAGGCTGACGCCATTAAGCCGAAAGTTTTACGACGTATAACTGATGGAGTAGTGACCGATGAGTTAAAGAGGGCGCGTAATAAGGCACTTGATGTGTTGGGCAGATTAGGTAAACGCAATTCAGTAGCGTCACTGCCATATGGTTACGAACTCGATGTACTGAACACAGAGGGGCGCGATCCGCACCAATCGATTGAGCGGCAAAACTCTGAGATGGCGCGTGCATTTCATGCAAGCGTTATTCTTACTGCAACACAGGGCTCGGCGAGCAATGTTGGCTCATATAGCCTGAGCACCAACCAGAAAGACCTATTGCAAACAGCAATCACTGGTGTTATGCGGCTATTGGAAGCGCATATCAATCAATACCTCATCGCTGACCTCATTGACTTGAATTTTGCCGAACGGCACTATCCAGAGTTTCATTTCGATACGCCGGACGAATCGATTATCTCGGCGGTATTTGAGGCGTTCAAATTGCTTGTGCAAAAAGACAAAGTGTCGGATGATATTGCTGCTGGAATCGAGGAGTCAACAGCGACACGCCTTGGCATTGACCTAGAGGCGATTAAAAAGCGGCGGCAGGAAGACACGGAAAATGACAAGCCCACTGGCAAAGAGAACGAAAACGCGGACGATGACAAAGATGGAGGTTCTGGCAGCGACGCCGGCAAATTTCTAGGCGAAGATGACAAGCTTGGCGAAGTTTCTCCACCTGAGCCGCACAAGCACGTCGCGATCGACCGAGATTTGACCGACGTTGAAAAACGTGTCAAGTTCAAGGCAATCGAAAAGTGGATGGCTGAGCAGGAGGCGAGTTTTGAAACCGCAGCGACCGAGGAACTGCGTAAAGCGGTGGCTAATATCTCGCTCGATGAGGAGTTCACGTTGCCAGCTAGCTATTCTGCGCTGCTGGCAAAACAATATCGTACAGCTTACAACTATGGCAAGCTATCCGCGGCAGATGAGCAGAAGCTGCCAGCACCAGTTCTGAAAAAGGAGCTGAGGGCGCGAGAAAAACAATACGTGGATTTCATTATCAATATGCAGACTGAAGACGTGCGTAATATTATTGCTGGCGAGAAGTTGAAGCAGCCTATCAACTTGGCTGACGGTGACGACGAGGACATTAACGAAGAAGCTGGAGTGCCTAATACTAGTGGCAGACAGGACGAAACTGCCCGCAATGCGATGTTGGAATCAATTGGCTTATTGACCAGCGCCTGGATAACGCAAGCGGTGCTCGGTACAAAAGGCACGATTGTTACGCAGGGTATGAATGATGGGCGTGATGATAGTTTTTCATTCTTTGATGAAGACGATGACACGTCAGTTTATCAGTGGTCAGCTCGAATGGAGGCGAACACTTGTCCGATCTGCGCCGAGCTAGACGGCAAGGTAATATCTGCTAATGAGCGCAAAACTACGTTCCAGCGGCCGCCAAAGCACATCAACTGTAAATGTATCTGGACGAGAATATCGGCGTTAAATAAGGACTATAAGTTGCCAGCAATAACGGGGATTGATAATAAGCTCATTGAGCGGCTGGAATATATCCAGAGAACAACCAAAGCTGAGCTGGCAAATACGATACCTGGAGCATTGAAATACACAAAGGCGGAGCTATCGAGCATTGAGGCGTACAAGGGAAATGGATATATTAATATCAACCAGGCGCTGTTAGGCAATCACCCTATGAATCCGTACGCTGAAAATGACATAAAACAGTTAGACAAAGCGATTAAGAGGACAACTCTGGAAAATGACGTATTGCTGTACCGCGGCGTAGGATTTAAGAAGCCTTTGAAGGTAGGTGAGGAGATAAACAACCCTAATTTTCTGTCAACATCGACAAGCCGCGACATATCAATGGAATTTGCCGAGAAAGCTGATTGGCAAAAATACATTCTGGTATTTCGTGCACCCAAGAATATGCCATATTTGGACATTGAGAAAACATTGGCAGATAATAATGTCAATTCAATGATTAACGAACGTGAATATTTGTTGTCGCGTGGCAAGAAATTTGTTGTAAAAAATCTCTCAAAGAGGGATAATGGGGTTATAGTGGCGGAGGTGGAGATGACAGACGATACAAAATATTTGGACGACAACAGCGACAGTATTCTTACTGAGGATTTGCTGCGGGAGATCGACGAATCATACGAGCGCTCCAAGAAACGCCTTGCCGACCCAAACTACAAGCCGAGCCAAACAACCAGGCGCCTACACCACATCTGGCAAATGGACTCTGACTACTTTAATGAGCACCCTGAAGCTATCAAATCCAAAGATAACGATGAATAGTTGTTGCTAACATAACCTTTGTGGTATAATAGCCGTAATGAATTGCGATCGCATGTAGGTCGCAATTTTTCTTTTGACATCGGAATCCACCCTCTGTGAATTACTCTTTGAATTATTGCAACATAAACATTTTACAGTTGATATTGTAAAACTCCACTTTCTCGCCTGCGTGCGGTCGCGGTTCAGCCAGGAGAAATCATATGAGTATGCATGTTTTCATCAATCGAGACACAAAGGTAGAGCTAGCCGACAATGAGGGCGGTAAATATAAGCGTTTCAAGAAGCAGATTTGTCAGTTCGGCGAGTATGTCGACCCAAACAACACCTCAAAAAGGATGGTGCTTGATAAACTATTCGGCAAGCGGCTGAAAGAAAACTTCGACAATGGTAAATACGGCGTTGTGGCAGTACCGCTGGGTCATCCTAGGAATTCATCTGAGCTGGCAGCGTGGAACAGAGGTGAAATGGTCGATATGGAGTTGACCGACGATGGAATCAACGCTGTTATTGAAATACGAGACGATGAAACCGCGAAAAGTATCGAGAATCGCAATATTCCTGATGTATCAATGGGCTTTGAAGACAACTACCTCGACAAAAAGACTGGCAAGTTTGTCGGGCCGCTATTGAAGCATGTCGGGCTGGTTGTTGACCCGTACATTAAAGGTATGCGGCGATTTGTGCCGCTTGCCGATGAAGTACCGGCAGTATTGTTTAGTGATAGTCAAGATTATGAAAAGGAGGACAAGACTATGACAGTAAAAATTAAGAATGACCGCGAGTTTGATGTTGAAGTAACCTACGCGGTTGACGGCGAAAACAAAACCGAAACGGTCGCTGCTGGTGCTGAGATTGAAGTGCCAGAAGACCAAGCAGAAGCTGTGAAGCAGCAAATCGCCGACGCTGAAGCGCCAAAAGATAATGACAAAGAAAACGAGTTGTCTGAGCGCGAGAAAGCATTGGCTGATCGCGAAGCTGTGCTGGCAGAAAAGGAAGCTGCAGCAGCAAAGCGCGACGCTGAGGCGAAGTTCAATAAGTTGCTGAGTGATGGTAAGGTGGTGCCAGCTCAAAAGTATGCGTTTATGGCGCTGTCTGAGGCGGCAAGCACTGAAATCCACCTATCTGATGATGAAACCAAGACCGTTGATACGTTATTAAGCGAGTTTATCGAGGCAAGTCCAAAACTGAACTTGACCGACGAGAAAGGAACTGAAGGCGAAGGCGAAGGCGACGGTGGCGGCGATGAAGTTCAGTTGGACGACTCCGATAAAGCAGATATCGAGCGATTCGGGCTGAATGAAGAAGATTATAAAGAAGTAAAGCGTGAGAAGGAGAATCAATAATGACATTTCTACGACAAGACGGCGATTTAATTTCGGCTCCATTTGGTAGCAATGTGATCAATCGCGGACAATTAGTTACTGTTGACGCTAGCGGTAACGCTAAGGCGGCAGAAGCTGGAGTAAAACCATTCTTAGGTGTCGCTATGGAGAGTACTGGCGGACTAATCAAGAATGAGGTACGAGTTTATCAAACTGGTGTATTCCAGCTGGCAATCGATAGTGTAGCTGCTGCTGATTTAGGCAAGGCTGTTGCGATTGCTGCACCTGACAAGGTGACAACAACCGTCAGCGGCACCGCACCAGCAATCGGACAGATTGTTGAAGTTATTGACAATAAAACTGTAGGCGTTCGCCTGAGCTAAGAAAGGAATATAAGATGGATTTAAGAGCAATGCTACAAAAGCTTGATACCGCCATCAAAACGGTATACAAGACTACTAAAAAAGAGTACAAAGACCCTCTGCAGGGCATTTTGTACGATATCACACCAGTGACAGGTGCGGTTAATAACATCGTAACACTTAACAGCGTACCTGGCATGCGTGAGTTCAAGTCAGAGCGCAAACACGGCGTGGCTGACAACACTGTTCACACGATTGCACCACGCAAGTGGGAATCAACTCTGGATGTTGAACGCGAAAAGGTTGAGGATGACGACCTCGGCCAGATTCCAAACCAAACCCGTGTGATGACCACCAAAAGTGGTCGCCATTACGGCGCATTGGCTGTTGCAGCACTTCCTGTTGGTTTTACCGCTAACTTGAGCGATGGCAAGCCATTCTTCCACGCTGATCGTGGCAACTTGATTACTGGCGCATTCAGTGCCGCAACATTTAGTAAGGCTTTTGATGCGTTGGTTGGCATGAAAGATGCTGATGGCGACTTTATCAACCCAATTCCAACCCACTTGATCGTTGGCTTGGAGAACCGCGAGGAAGCTGAGAAAATCTTGCTCCGCGAACGTCTGGACAATGGACAGAGCAACCCGAACTACAAGCGTGTTGAGCTGATCGTTGACCCGCGCATCGCTGGCAAGGCGACATTCTTGGTGGCAGCCAAAGAAGGCATGTGTCCGTTAACGATTGCTGAGCGAATCAAGGTTGGCGCACCTGTTGCGAAGACCGATCTGAACAGCGACAAGGCATTCGAGACTGATATCTTTAGCTGGGGCTTGCGTGGTCGTTACGACGCAGCTTACCAGGCAATGCAGTTCATCGTGGCTGTGAAAGGTTCTTAGTCGGCAGACTTGAGGCGGGGGATGATTCGCCCGCCTTTGTTTGAGGATTAGGAAAAAGGAGTAACAATATGGCAGCATTCTACACAACACTACAAGACATACTCGAAGAGGCGGGGCTACATCACGTTGAAAACGGTGTAGCTTTGAACGGTGTCGTTGATGGAATAAATACAACATTTACAACCGACCGCAAGCCTATCACCGATCGTAATTTCGACGACACAGTCACAGTTGATGATTTTGCTGTGTTCGTTGATGGCGTGCCCGTTAAAGCTGTCAGCGTAAATGAAGCGTTTGGTGTGATTGAACTAGAAAAAGCGCCAAAGAATGATTCGGTGGTGACGATTGACTATTCATACGCCTCCGTGCCGTTACGTGTAGTAGAGTTGGCACGCAAAGCGGCAATGGCGTGGATCGATAAGAGTATGGAGGGAGTTGACCCCTGTGCACCGTATGGCAAATATGGTCGCGAAATCCCAGGCAGGGTAGTGGAGCTGTGTACCAACTATGCGGCCGCTCGATTGCTGATCCGTGAATACGGCTTTAATCAGGACATTGAGGGCACGAGCAAAGATGGCTATAAGCGGCTAGAGGTCGTAAAACAGGATATGCAAGAGTTTGTGAAATCTGGTGGTGTTTGCGGCGCTGGCAGTGATGACTTGAGCGCTGGGCTTGGCGCCGTGGGTGTGCAATGCGACGGCGATTTGTTCGGTAATTTCCCAGATAGGCGACATCCGCGCAATGACGACTGCTATGAGCGCGAGGATTAAGCGATGGGCTTGCAGTTGGTATTTTCTGTCGAGGGACGCAAAGAAGTTTTGCGGGATTTAGATACGCGTGGGCGTAAAGCTAAAAACCTGCAGGCGCCGCTCAAAGAGTCCGCAGATTACATGATGAAAGTCATCGACCAGAACTTTGGCTCGCACGGTGGTGTGTGGGGTAAGTGGAAGCGACGCAAAAAAGCTTATCCGTGGCGAATGCTTGAGAAGACTGGCGCGATGCGGCGTGGTTTTCGCAGCAGAATATACACGAAGCAAGCAGAAATATCTAACTTGCGTCCGTATTTTAAGTATCATCAGTCGCTCCATCCGCGCAAATATTTGCCGCGCCGTGTGATGATGGCGATTGAGGAACAGCAAGCAAGAGAAATAACGCGCATATTCCAACGCCACATAATGTAATAGGAGGAAACCATGGCTAAATATGTTGACCCAATACTCAAGCAAATCAAGGACATCTTGGAAAAAGACGGCCCGGCAATTCTGCGCGGGCGGTACGGCTATGGCGACCCAGTTGTCATAAACAAGAGCCAGCTGACACGGCCGATGGCGTTTATCAGTTTTGACAACGACTACGAAATTCACGACTCAGCCGGCGGCGAAGTTGAGAGCAATATGGCGATCGTGTTGTGTGTGGTTGTAGATATGACCAAAGATTTTAATCAGGGGACAGACGCTCGCAGTCATCTTGAGCTGGTGGAGTTAGTGGCGGCACGGCACGATGATATGACACTACGAAAGGGCAGTATTATCGGTGCGCTGAGAGCTAATCAAGATCCAGGCGAGCGTGTGTGGATTGATGCCGGTGAGGAGACGACGGTGGAATTCGACGCGACACCGCGTGACAAAGGTTTGTTTACTGCCGAAGCCATTGTAAGATTCAAAGTCAAGCACGCGCAATTCCGCCCAGACTTATTATCGTGATTGTGGTATAATTAGAGTAACAAATTGCGGTCTCCGAAGGTCGCAATTTTCTTTTTTGCCTCTTTATAGGAGGCGCTTTTTTGTTACCTAGGTAATAATAAAAGGAGCAAGAAATGCCAACATTTTCAGGACGAAAAGTTGCCGTCGGTATTGGACTAGAAGACCCGAACGACAAAGGCAAAGCAGTCGCGCCAACTTATGGTGCGCCACACCTCGAGATTAGTTTTAAGGATTCGCCAACCAGCAAGATGAACGAGTCGGCGCTCGGCACGATTATCAAAAACAACGGTAAGACCGATGTACTGGTCGAGGGCGACGGCTCGATATCAACAAAGCTGTGGGTCAAGGGGCTGTACTACTGGCTAGCGCTAGCATTTGGACAGAAACCAACCACCACTAGTGTACAAGGCGATACTAACGCTAAAGAGCATCTGTTTACGCTGAGGGACGACAACAACCATATCTCGGCGACCATGACGATTAAAGAGCCGAACCTATCGGCGCAATTCGCCTACGCTATGGCAGATTCTGTAACGTTTACGTGGACACCTGACGACTTTCCAAAGGTGGAAGTGGCGTTTAAGTCACACAAGAGCAAAGAGATTAGTGGCGGCAATGTGACGTACATCATCGATGACACTGAGTTCTTGCCAAAACACGCAATGTTTAAGATTGCGGATGATCTTGCGGGGCTTGATGCGGCGCCTGAGGCAAAAGACATTAAGAGCCTGACGCTAACGATCACTAAGAATCTCCAGCCGCAGCAGACTATGGATTCCAAGGATACCTACGGCGAGATTTTGAACGGTGAGTTTGAAGTGTCTGTGTCTATAGAGAAACTATACCGCGACAAAACCTACCGCGCGATGAGCTATAATGACGAGCGCAAGGCTTTGCGGCTATCATTTGTCGACGACAAGAATAAGGCTGGCACAAAAACCAACACCAGCTTAACGTTCGACATCGCTGTCGCAGCATTTAGCGGCTATGAGCCAAGTTACGGCGTGAGCGACATTGCCACCGAGAAGATCGATGCAGTCATGTTACTCAACACGGCTGATTTTGGCAAGTCTATTACTGCGAAGTTGGTGAATAAATACACTTATTAGTAGTAATTTGGTGAACAGAAAAGCCCGCAGGTTGCGGGCTTTTATTTATCGTCGGCGGTAACTCTCGCAGGCAACACCGTCGCCGTCTCTGTCGAGGTTTGGCGAATAACCAGGCTCGCCGCGGCGCATATTGCTGTATCCTGCGGCATGCGCCTCTTTGCAGCTACCGAAACTCACGTCGCTACTAGGCTGAGCCTGCTGTGGAGCGGGAGCAGGAGTAGGGGTAGTTGGCTGTGCCGCTGATTTTTCCGTATCGCCAGAGCAGGTGGTTGGTGACCACAAGCCCTTGTTTTCCTCTCGCGCTAGTTGCTGAGCTTCGCGAAATTGTGACTGCCACTTGTGAGGGTTTGAGTTGTATGTGTATTCATGCCCGTAGCCCTCGCGGATCATCGTGTAGGCGACATTCGTGCCGTCCTCAAGATAGACGTAGAATAAATCGCGGCCATATTTATCCTTGCTGCTTTGGGTGGTGTCAGCAACTAGATAAACGGTCTTGCCGGCTACTAAATCATTCATTTTTTGGGATGCCTCTTTACCAAAGCATTGAACAGGTTTGCGCGGGTGCTTTGTTTCTGGGGTGTCAATTCCGACAAGGCGTATTTTATTGTGTTTTGACGTGCGGATCGTATCGCCGTCTATTACTTCTGTTACAGTGTCTTTCTCGCCTTGCTTGAAATTGGCATCTTGAGCTAGCTTATCATCGAACTTTGGCGTCTCTGGCTTTTTTTCTGGCTGTTTTTGTTGCGGCTGTTCGTTTTTAGTTTGCTGAGTGTTGGCGGATTGCTTTTCTGCTTCGCGAACTTGAGTCAGCATGGGTCCTCCTATATTGAACAAGACAACGACGAGACAGAAAGCTACGACACGAGAAATCTTGGATATTTTCTTCCACTTAAAAATAGTGATTCCGAGTAGTATGATGCTGGCGAGCATTAACGTTGTAGCTACGGACTCTTTTAGCCCGCTTGGCAGCCAACATAGGAATATGAGGATTATTGTGATAATGAACCATATTGGCGTCAATTTTCTCCAATCTGGTCTGTTATCGTTTGTATTTTTATTGATAGGTTTCAGTGATTTCATATTATGAATTATAGAAGCAATTTGGTATAATACAAGTAATAAGTTGCGATCACTTTGGTCGCAACTTTTTCTTTTTGCCACAGAGTGGTCGCTTTAATGAGCAAAGGAGCGACACAATGTTTCCAACGAAAAAAATCAAGCTGGCCAATGACGGCGAAGCAGTAATTAGAACCACTTTAACCAACCGCGACCGGATTCGTATTTCTGGCGCAGGTAACAACGAGAATATTATTTTGACTGGCGTCAAAGTCCTTCTGATGGAATATAACGGCAAAACAGGAAAAGATGCCGTTGATTCTTTCCTTGAATCTACAAACGGGGAAGATTTTAAGGCAGTTTTTGATGTCGTCTCGGAGGCCGTTAACGGAGCATCAGACTCCCCAAAAGAATAACAACGCTCGCGCAAGATTACGAGCGTGCGTGTCGAGTTAAATCGAAGGTTTCAGAGCCAATCTTCATAGCAGGAATCTTGAAAGAATATGGCTGGACATATGATGAGTATCTAGACACGCCAGAGTGGATTATAGAGGCGATTGTGGCAAAGCGTATGGTTGACAGTAAATTGGAAGCCGAGTCCTACGAAAAAATATCGAAGGGGCGTAGTTAGTTATGTCCTCCAGTAATGAACTTACTCTAACGATTAAGGGTAACAATTCACAGCTGATTGCAGCCCTGAATAAGGCTGGCGCGGCTGTTGATAGCTTTGCTAATAAATCTAGCAGCTCTGGCAACAAATCTAAAAATGTATTCAGCGGCTTGAGCGGTGCAGTTTCGGTCGCGGCTGGTAATTTGATTTCTGCTGGCATTCATAAATCCTTCGATATGATCAGTAATTCCGTTGATGATGCTATCCGCCGCGTGGACATTTTGAATAACTTCCCGAAAGTTATGAGTAATCTGGGAATATCCGCTGATCAGTCCAAAAAAGCTATCACACTAATGGCCGATTCGCTTAAGGGGTTGCCGACATCATTGGACAGCGCAGCTGCTTCAGTGCAGCGCTTGACGTCGAAAAATGGTGATGTTGGTAAATCGACCGAGATGTTTTTGGCGCTTAATAATGCCATCCTGGCTGGCGGTGCGCCAATGGATATTCAGGCGACGGCGATTGAGCAGATCTCGCAGGCATATGCTAAAGGCAAGCCCGATATGATGGAGTGGCGCGCGCTGCAGAGCGCCATGCCGGCACAGCTGAAGCAGATCGCGCAGGCGTTCTTCCAAAATGGTTCGGCGCTGGATGTTTACCTCAAAAAAGCTCAGGAATATGCCAAGAAAAATCCAATGTCGTCAACTGGCAAGGAGCTACTCGAGCAGCTAACCGCGGTTAAAAACGGTACTGGCGACATGACGACAGCGCTAGGCACAGCAATGCGCACCGGAATCATCTCAATGGACGATTTCATGGCGACCATAACCAAGATGAACAAAGAGGGCGCTAATGGCTTCCAGAGCTTTGAGAAGCAGGCGCGGAACAGTACGGGTGGTATTCAGACGGCGATGGAAAACTCGAAAACTGCGGTAGTGCGAGGAGTTGCCAAAATTATTGAGGCTTTTGGCAGTGGGGATATGTCTGGCGCGGCGGGAGGATTTGGTAAAACATTAGAAAACATTCTGACGGGCGTTGCTGATATGGTCAAGTTCGTCAAAGACAACCAAACGACATTTATCGTACTTGCAGGAATTTTAGGAACAACCGCTGTAGTGGTTAAAACCTACGATACATATACCAAGGCTGCCGCAAAAGCAACAAAGATGTGGGCATCCGCCACAAAACTGTTTTCAAAGGAAAGCAAAACTGGTGCGGTAGCAATAAGAATATTCAACGCGGCGATGGACACTAGCCCGCTGATGAAGATCGTTACAGTCATTGGGTTGGTGGTCGGGGCACTAGCGTGGTTCTTTACCCAGACGGAAGAGGGGCGTAAGATATTTGGCCAGGTCGCAAAAACCGTTGGCGAAGTTGTCGGAGCCATCAGCGGGGTTGCAGGAAAGATAAGTGAGGTAGTCGGCGGCGCGTTAGCTACTGCTGGTCAAGTCGTCGGCAAGATTGCTGGCTCTATCGGCGATATTGTCGGTGTTATTGGCGGTGCTATCGGCAAGGTTACTGAGATTATCGGTGGCGCAGTTGCTGGTGTTGTTAGATTTTTTACGCCGATAGTTACACTCGTAGCACCGATATTCCAGACTATCTGGCAAATCATATCTAGTACGTTCATTTTGATTGTTGCAATCGTAGCGACTGTTATGGAAACAATTTTCAATATTATACGCGGAATCATTGATGTTTTTGTAACGGTTTTCGGGGCGATCATAGGTGCAATTGGTCCAATCGTCCAAGGAATTATAGATTTTATTTCGGGGGTAATCGGTACTATTGGTGGAATTATCCAAGGTATCGTCAATTTTGTGTCAGAAGTGGCAGCCGCAACTGGCGGAGTTATTCAGGGGGCGGCCGATATTATTGTCGGCATTGTTACAGCTATTATTGATACGATTACTAGCATAGTGCTGCCAGTAGTGAACTGGATGGATATTAATATCATCCAGCCAATCGCTACTTTCTTTAAGGGGCTATGGGATGGTGTTGTAAATGTCACAAGAGGATTTGTAAATGGAGTAATGGGTGTTATAGCGCCGATTGCAAATTGGATTAATTCAAATGTCATACAGCCAGTAGCGAGATTTTTTGGCGGATTATGGAATGGGATTGTCAGCGGCGTTAGTAGTGCAGCTAGGGCAATTGGTAATGTTATGGGTACGATTGGCGGATTCGTCAAGGCTCCAATCAACGGAATTATCGGTGCTATAAATGGCGTAATTGGCGTGTTAAATGGATTTAAGGTTCCAGACTGGGTTCCAGGTCTCGGAGGTAAACGTCCTAATTTTCCAAAAATACCGATGCTGGCAACCGGTGGTATCGTGCCGCCGACAAACGGTGGTTCGATTATTTATGCCGGCGATGGCGGACAGAATGAATGGGTCGTGCCAGAAAGCAAAATGGCAAGTTTGGTGGCGCAAATCAATAGACGCACTGATAACGGGGGCGGTGAAACGACAAAACACATTACCGTAAATAATACCTACAATGTACGCGACAAGGTCGACGCGCAGATGGTAGCAAGCGATTTGGGATATTTATTAAGTCAGGCGTAGGAGGAAAGTATGTGGCAGGTATTTTTGAACGATTTTCAGATAAACGATCAGCTCATCGGCATACACCTGGATGAGCCGATTGAGGGCTTGGCGGGGTTGCCTGCAATTCGTACGTCGCAGGGGACTAACTTAGGACGAAATGGCGGCTGGACGACAAAACAGCTGTATGAGGCGCGATTTATTTCGTTTAGCGGGCGGATTTTCGGCAGGACGGTACGTGAAACTGAGGAGCGGCGGCGTGAGTTTGCCACGATTTTAGCAAAGCTGGTGAAAGATAAGGGAATACTTCGCGTGATTACGCCTGGCGGACAGGTTTATTCGACAGAAGTAGTGCTAATTGGTGTGGAGATGCCGATTGAAAAGTTACTAAATCTGGTGAAGTGGAAGATCAACCTGAAAGCAGACGATCCATTACTGTACGACAACAGCGATGGTGAATTGCTGGCAACTATTCGCAAGACGCGCCAGGGCGGATTCACGATACCATTCACGCTACCGCTATACATCAGTCCAGATGAGCAGCCAGCAACAATTAATAATTCTGGGAACGAGACAATACTACCAAATGTAATCATCCACACCAAAGCCACTAATCCAAAGCTAATAAATCGTACGACAAATCAAGCGATGGAGCTTATTTTGACGGTTGGAGTGGGCGGTAAATTGGAAATTGATATGAAGAACAAGACGATTTTGCTGGATGGAATGAATGTGTATGATTCGCAGGCTGCCGGGTCGAGTTTTTGGGGACTAGCGCCCGGCGACAACATGATTGAGCTGCAAACTGACGAGCAAGACGAGCAGACAGAAGCAGAGCTGCGATTTAGAAGTGGATACATAGGGATTTGAACCATGGCAGAGTACAAGATTGAGGTTTACAGCAAGAATGGAAAATGCCTCGGCGATATTCGTCATTTGGCACAGAGGCTAAAATGGACTGAGCAGCGTAACGCCGCCGAAACAGTGAGTTTTCGGATGGATCTGGCGCGATATGAGGAATATGTCAAAAAAACCGGCATGCGACCGTATGATTTTATGGATGTCGGTACAACAGACATTCGGATTGTTCGAAATGGCAAAGATAGAATTGGCGCGCACCTTATTAAGGCAGAATTTTCACCAAATGATCCATCAGTAGATATTGAGCTAAGCTTTACTGGTTATTTGAACTACTTTAAGGACGCTTATGTTGATGCTGACTATGATAATACTCGCCAAGGCGATATTGCTTGGGGCGTAATAAATCAGTACCAGGGAAAACAGGACGGAGATTTCGGTATTCGGCGTGGTAAATTCACATCGCTTGGAAAAAATCCGCGCCAACGCCATCAGAAGCGGGCAAATGTGAAGGATTTTTTGGTTCGACTGAGCAATGTCATTAATGGACCAGATTTTCAGTTTACACCTGATAAAAAGTTCAACACGTTTGACGCTATGGGAAGCTATCGTCCAGATATTCGATTGAGCTACCCAGGCAATGTGGCTAGCTTTGGATTTGAGCGAAGTGTAGATAGCCTGGCTAATTATGTGATTGGTATTGGTAGCGGTAACGGCGATGATGCCCCGAGCACATACGCAACCGATCCATATTCGCGCAAGGCGCTGTATCGTCGTGAGAAAATTGTAACGTTTAGCTCGGTCGTTCGTGAGACGACTTTGCAAGAGAATACAAATGGCGTATTGGAACTGCTAAAAGACGTGCGCGAGCTGCCGAGCTTTACGCTATCTGACGGTGTGCTTGATCTAAACGATGTGGGTCTCGGCGACACAATATATATTGAGATGAATGGTTATATTATGTTTGAGCACATTCGAGGGTTTTATCGTATTGAAAAAATTGAAGTCAACGTGGATGAAAATGATGCCGAAGAGGTAACTCTGACCTTTGATAATTTAAGCGTGGATGACGTCATCGCGCAACAGGAAGAAGATGAGTAGGTTAACTGAGCTAGAAGAGCAAACTGCCATTGGGCTACTGGCACGATTACGCGCGCAGCAAGCTGAGATGAAAGTAACTCCGCAGCTGACGAGCGTAAAGTCGGGCATTCAAACGTACCAGGTGCCTGAAAATAATTTGTGGGATGAGTTTGACTTTGTACAGGTTGTCAATGGCGTAGAGCAGGTGACGCGAACGCGGGCGGCGGAGTTGCCGGGAACTGGCAGTTTACAGACCCCTAAGACGCTGGAGGTTACGACGATATATATGCCGAAATATCAGGATTCGCCGGTAGTATATCCGTATCTGGTGTTGTCGCTTGGCGGTCAAGATTGGCAGCCAAGATATTCGCCGTCGTTCGGACTGAGCTTTGGACTACCTAGAGATGGTAGTAGTAACTCGATATACTCAGTGCAGTATTTGTTGGATCAGACAGATTATTCTGCCAGAAAGATTATATCGACATATATGACAAATGCACATTACGCGACAATGGGCAGTGACGAGGTAAAACTGCGCGTACGCTTCCGCTTGCGTAGTACTGATAGGGGCAAAACATCAGTGAAGGTGAAATTGTATGGCTAAAAGCAGATTAAACACGAACGATTACATCACAGAGATAAAAGCGCTGGAACGGGAGCTGAATGATGAGAAAACACCACAGCTTGTTGGCTCAGAGCAGATTGTGATGAAGCTGTGCGAGACAAACAGCCGCTGGGATATGTCAATCATACCATACAGACAGGGGCAGGCATTAAGCAATGATGGATGGAATGTCTGCATTGTTACTGCTAGAGCTTTGAATTCTGGTAATTTAGTGGCGAGTTTGGCGGTTGAGTCCAGTGTGGATTCGGCGCTTAAAGAAATGATTGACATTCCACTACCGCCAAGCCAATCCAGCATGAAAAAGTGGTTTATACCAGTTTTCGGACCAAAAACACAACCAATACAGCTCAAATTTCAAGTAATTGCAAATGATGATTGCTCAATTAGTTTTGAGGAGTGGACGCCATGGCAGTAAATCGAGTTGATTCACAACCAAACTTGTTACGCGAACTGAAAGATTTGGAGCGCCGGCAGCGCGAGAAAAAAGAGCTGCAGATTGTCGGAGCGGATGCCGTCAGGACGTTTTTGATAAAAACAGGAAATACGTGGGATTGTTACGAAACATTACCGCTATCTCCTGATTTGACACGTCAGAGAGAATTCATAGTAACATTTTGCCCAAATAATAAGGCTGCAGGATTGGATTTACATGTAAAAAGCGAACTGGTTGGAGTCCAGAATACTAAGCCACGGATAACATCTGTACGCCGACGCGTGACAGACATAAAATCGCAGCAATGGCGTGTACGAGTTAAGTATTACGGAGACCAAGCTGTGAGGGTTAAGTTTTTTGTCTCGGCGACAGGTAAAGGAACGTTATCTGTGGTATAATAAAAGCAATAAATTGCGACCGCTTGGTGGCAATTTTTCTTTAGCTTTTCTGGCGGCGCGCGGAAAGGATTTGAAATATGACAAGACGAGTCTTCAACTACGGTGGCGGTATGCACAGCCCGGCTGCTCTGACACAGTTTTTGCGAGATGCGCTTGATGGTGAGGTGGCGAATGGTATGGAGGTGGTGGCTAGTAGCGGCATGAATGTCACTGTTAAAGCGGGGACAGCTTCAGTTGGAAAAGATCCATCATATGACATCAACATTGCGGGAACTGAGACGGTTAGCGTGGGTGCAGCGTCGCCATCAAATCCAACAAATACATTAATCGTAGCTTATGTTGACCGCGACGTTGCTGGCAGTGCAGCTGTAACAGACAATACTAACGATGTGTTTAAGTTGAAAGCAGTTTCTGGTGCAGCAGCTGCTACACCATCTGATCCAACAACATCAGCGATTCAGGCGGCAATTGGCGCAGCAAATCCATATATTGTGTTGGCGAGAGTACTCAAGCGGGCAGGCGCAACATCAATCATTGATAGTGACATTACTGACTTACGAAAAATGATCACGCTGCGAGACGGCAGGATAAATAAACCAGAGATTATATCCGATGATACGATAGTCTCAGGGCATATTAAAGATGATACAATCCTACCACGGCACCTCAAGTGGGAAGATTTTGTGCGATCAAAAAGAGACAATACTAATCAGCCGACCGGCGCCGCAATAGTCCAGCACGGTCGAGCAGTGGTGCGTGTGCCGGCTGACACCACCGAAGCCACAGTATCTGTCGTATTCCCAGAGAAATTCAAGAATGGGACAGTTCCAACCGTAATCTGTACATATAACGGCTACGGTCAAGCAAACGACCCCTGGACAGATAGCCCGAACCCATCTTGGGCTGGCGCAACCTTTGGCGCCGTGGGGATCACGAACTCTTCATTTATAGCAAGATGTCGCCGATTCGACGGGGCCGCGCTGAGAGGCGCGTATTACTTCAGCTGGATTGCGGTTGGCGCTGTCTAAGACTTCTTAACGTACTGAATTGTCACAAATGAGGTCTTATAACCGGATTGATCAGCGTACGTCTGGATATTGACACTGCTATTATCAACGTAAACCGTCACTGTATAAGCTTGCTGGTCGGCGGCGTGCGGCAGGTTGATTGTCGCGCCAATACTATCTTCCTTTGCAATGCCACGAATATTGATGACCATGCCAAGATCTTTGATACCGTGTGACACGGTTGTTTTGCCGGCGACCTTCAAACCGCCCATCGCAAACGTCTTCTGGTAAATTGTGCGGCCGTCAATCCATTTCATACCGGTGTCGACTTCTGATGTGCTGCGGTCGCCGCGGGCTGCTGGCGATAGTTTTTGCGGTAGGATTGTATCATTAAACTACATTTGTTAAAATATAAGCAGAAATGCGAGCAGGCACGCGAGGGTTTATTGAGGTGTTTTACCTCGCATGTTTGTTCGGATTTTCAAATTAACTTGTGTTATAATATAGACACAGGAAATTGCGATCACAAAATGTGGTCGCTTTTTTATTGGAAAAAATTATGAGCAACACAGACGTATCAGCAAAAGAATTCGGCGCATTACAGGCTAATGTTGAGCATATTAAAGAGGACGTCATCGAGATTAAAGATATTGTGCGCAATCAAGATTATGTTAGCCGGCGGGAATATCAAAAGTTGGCTGATCTCGTTGAGCAACAATCTGGGCGCCTCAATGCAATCGAAAAGAACCTAGGTATTAATGAAGCCACTTTTACTGGCCAAGTGAAGCGGTTTATGGATAAGCATGTTGCGGCTGTATTTAGTAGCGCGTTGATGCTTGTCGTTATCTGGGCGTTATATGTAACACAATCATCGCAGATCGAGCGGTTGAAAACCGATTTGAATACAACAAACGAAACCGTTCGGTCAAGATCAAATAGATGACAAGGAGGTCAAATATGAAACTAGAAAAGAAAACTACACGACAGCTGTCAATCGCGGTTGGTTTGCTGTCATTCGGTGCGTTCGTCGTGCAGGGACTTGGCGACATTTGGGGCTTTGCCGCTGTCGCAAAGCAATTGACGAGTACGGCATTGCTGTTTGCCGGTGGTGTCAACATCTACTTTTTGGGTGTGACAAATCAGAAAAATGATCAAGATAAGAAGGAGTCAAAATAATGGAAACTACCAAATATAACGCGCTAGAAGAATTGCATAATGAACTGAATCGCGGCACACCAGGCGATGAAGTTTCTCTTAATATCGGCGGCAAAGAGGTACTGAAAATTAAGTTTCAAACTGGCGGCACAGCTACTACAGAACGCAATGGTGTATTTATCGAGGACTTGCTTATTGTCGCTTACGCAAAATTAGCAGGCTACAATCGAGAGTTGCTGTGCCGCGAAAATAGTGTGGCTCTTACAAAAATCGAGGAAGCTATTATGTGGCTGGCTAATCGCAAAGCTGAGCGTGAAGCTCGCGGTGTGTATGGTACTGAGGAGAAGTAGCAATGAAAAGAATAGTATCGAAGTTTAAGAATTTTATCGCCAACCGCCTTGCTGTGATTCTAGTGGCGGCAGTCGTAGTGTTGTCGGCGACATTCGTCATTACCGGCAAGCAAGCCGAGGACGGCAGTATCACTCTTGACGGTTCGAAAGCTAAGTATTCTAAGGCGCAAGAGAAAGCTTTGTGTGAGTTAGCGAAAAAGCGTGATGATGCTATCGCTGGCATGCTTGGCTTGGACGTGCCGCAGGATTCCGGCTCGGGCTGCGAAGCACCAGACAAAGAACTGGCACAAATGGGCTCTGGTGTTTATTACAAGACTGACATGTCGAGCCCTGCTGCTTTCGTCAACGCAATGAACGGGCGAGGCTTTAATGAAGGCTATGGTTTACAGTGTGTGGCAGGATTTAAGCAGTTTATGTTTAGCTTGAGTGGCCGTGTGGTGGCTACCCGCACGGGTGGAGCAAGCGGCTACGCCAACCAGGTGGGTGAGATTCAAGCACTCGGCTTTACCTGGCACGCTGGACAGGCTGGCATGAAAGACGGGGACTGGGCAATCTTCGGCGGTGGACAATATGGACACGTCGCTATGTATTACCAAGGCAAGTTCTTCGGACAGAACCAAGGCTCAGGAAATATTTACGTCGGTAACGCCTTTAATCTGATGGATCTTGGCGGCTATCGCAACTCGATTATCGGCTACTACCGACCGAACATCTGGGCAAATGGTAGCATTGCCAGTGTGCCAGCAGCTCCAGCAGCCAGCTCAAAAGCAGTGAATGACCAAGTTGTGGCGGATGTCTTACGTGGTGTGTACGGCAGCGGCGATGACCGTGTAGCCCGTTTACAGGCTGCTGGCTACAATCCAGCCGAAGTGCAAGCAGCTGTCAATTCACGCGTAGCAGCACAAGCTCCACGAGCAACCGCGCCGGCTTCGGCAGGCTATGTTCAGCGAAGCACTGGCGGTTACGTCGTGCGCCGCGGTGATACGCTCGGCGACATCGCATTGCGTAACGGCTGGCATGGCACGAGTGGATTATTTGGTAATTCTGGTTATACACAGCGGCTGGCTGAGCGAAATGGGATTGCTAATAGAGGGTTGATTTATCCAGGGCAAAGGATACAGCCATGAACTTGCAGAAAATAACCATCACCAAATCCAGCTTGTATTTTCGCGAATGCAAAGCCTGCGGTTGCGTTACATTGCATGTCGGCAAGACCACGCCGCAGCTTAGCCCAGACTCGATGTACAATGACTGCTTGCAGTGCTTAGTCGATGCGCACAGTGTGCCTGGACTAAGCCGCTGGATTGACCCTAAAACCGGCAAATTGTTGACCGAGCCGCGCGGCAAGACGCCGCCGGTGGCAAAAAGCTGAGCTATAAAGTGGTTCTTTATAGTTGAGATAGTAAGGATCGCTTACAAACTGAACATACTGAACCGTTCGGAAATCCCGAACAATTGAAACCGCCTCGACAGGGTTTGGGGCGGTTGAAAAAAATGAAACTAAATGTTAAACTTGTTTCTAACAGGACAGAGCAAAATTAGCCTCAAACTACTATTAGTTTAATGGGGCTATTTTTGTTTTCAGAATGGCTCAGCGAGGGTATATGGGGAATATCATTGTAGATGAGCGGCGCATTAAAAAAATGCAGCAACAGCTAGGAAAGGCGATAAAATTGATTGCCGACGATCGATATCTGCCAATGTTCAGAAACCGACAACTCAATTACACAAAAGAGTTTGAGTATTCCGTTAAATTGGCAAAACGTAAACGCGATCCGCGCAAATATTTTGCATTTATCTGGTCGAGCAAAAATCTGGCTAAAACAGTAGATTGGCTACGTAAGTTAATTGCTCGAGCGAAAGCCAAGGCAGCCAAAGAACGCCATGATCAAAAAATGCAAAAGCAGATAGCACTGCCTATAAATACCGACAAATTAGATAAACTGATGAGTATGAAACGTCAATATAATCTGATTACTTAGAGCTGTAGCAGTTATTTTTAGCACCGCTTTGAAGAGCGGCTTATTTGCGTTTGCTTACACGCAATTATTGTGCAATAATTCTAAAAGTATGCGAGATTTTGGGAGCTTTGTGTGATATTTGCGGCCGCTTGGCCGCTTTTTTATTGCAATTTTTCACAAATTAGACCGCCTCCACATTAAATTTAATAGTTAAGATATCAATTTCTGTTCTATATACAATAACTTTGAAAAAGTTGATTATAAACAAATTCTATATAGAGCTGTTTTAAAGTGGAGTTTTATGAAATGGAAAAACCTATTTATGCACAAATTGAAGAATATTTGGATTATTGCCGAGCGCGTCAGTTTACTGAGCAAACGATGGACACTAAATCTAGGGTACTACTTAAGTTTGCCGAGTTGGGGATCATTGATGATATGCAAAAACTAACGAACAAAGATATTAATAAGTGGATGGCTATGCAGTCTTCAGGAGCTGCTACCGGAAATAAAGTCTCTGGTAGAACAATCAACAGCAGGCTGAATCATATCGTGGCTTTTATAAAATATTTGCGAGACATGGACTACGATATATCGATCAAAACGCGACTGATCGAGCCAGCGAAAGAAAAGCCGCCGCGCCGAAATTGGTTTACGCGAGAGCAGGTTGAGAGAGTTCTCGAAAATGCCGAGCCTATGACGCGATTACTTATATCGCTGACATTTGATTCTGGATTACGAGCTACAGAGCTAAAGAATTTACGGCTAAGAAATATTAGTGGTCGTGAGATGAATATAATCGGAAAAGGGAATAAAGCAGGCACAGTCTTCATGACGCCGCGAACAAGAGAATGGATGGATGAATGGATTGCTTGGAAGGGTATCACTGATTACCTATGGCCGTCACCAGCTTATACTGATGGCCGCCCATACAGCATTGACGAGCTGAGATACAAAATGCGTCGAGAATTCGAGAAAGCAGGACTGGAGGGCTTTTATTTGCACGCCCTGCGTCACAGCTTTGCTACTGATATTCAGATACGTGGTGCGTCAATATCGCAAGCACAAAGACTGTTGAGACATTCTAATTCAGTTACTACTGAGGTCTATTTACACGCATTAGATAGCGGAATGATGGATGTCTATGACCAATTAAAATTAGGAGTGACTACATAAAAACGGTTTCATAAAACATTCGTCGTATTTTGCTTAAGCTATTGACAAAATAGCCTTGATTTGCTAGTATAAAAGCATATGATTGCGATGTGCACAGGGCGCTCGCAATGTGCACATTGAAACCTCTAACTTATCATAGAATCTACAATGGTAGGGAACATTCACCGCAAGGTTACAATGAATGAGCGCATCCATGGTAAGGATGAGGTCTCGGGTTCAAGCCCCGATCGTGGCTCCAAATTAGAAATTTTTCAGAAATCGTGGCGCAACGTACGCCGCTTTTTATAGTATAGTATAAAGTAACTTGCCGTATATGCACAAAAAAGCGTAGCTTCTGAGCGAAATCTAAAGATTTTTTATATCACCTAAAAATAGTCTTAAAATAAATCCTATCCACCAAAAATGTATTTTGGAAGTTTTTGGTGGATAAGAAGAATGTTGTAAATAGTGTTTTGCCCAGTTATATGGGGTCGATCATGTCTAAAAACGCCGCAAAAAGCAATACATTTTAAGCCTATATTCTACTTATCATTATCTATCGTCGGTAAAATTACCGTGATTAGCTCGTCGGTTTCTTCTTGCTTTTTTTGTTCGTTCTGGTCGTTGATGATGCGCGCAGATTCCGCCGGTTTACGTCTGCCGGCGATTACGAGCAGCATGATTATCGCTAGTACAATTATTAATATTTCCATTTGTGGTAGCATTATATCATTTTATATTCGCGAAGTCGCCGTATGATCTGCGCGGCGGTATTCTTGCCCGGATGATAATTTTCCGATTAGTTTTATGTCTGGAGATTTGCTAGAATAGAAGGTAGAGAATTTGAAAGAATTGCTCTATTACAACGTTTGATTTAACTTTGCAATGATTATAAAAACTCCAATTTCATCTAATCAAGACTTGATCCCGGATATTTTCCTGGCGGGCGGGGTGACGTATAGTCCAAACTGGCAAAAAGAAGCACTTGAAATGCTGGTTGATACTGACTTGGTTGTCGCTAATCCGCGCCGCGATGAGATTATTTCCGCTATTGGCGAGACGGCGCGCCAGCAAATTATTTGGGAATTTGAAAACCTGAAATCTGCCAAAGTTGTATTGTTTTGGTTTCCTAACGCCGAGACAATTATTACTTTTTTGGAGCTTGGCAAAGAACTGGCGCGCAAGTCGCGTATCGTTGTCGGTGTAGATCCAGGCTATAATCGCCGTTTTGATATTGAAACGCAGGTTCATTTGGAGCTACCCCGCGCTGTAATTTATACAACGCTAGATGAGACGATTCGGGCAGCCGCAGAATTATGCGGGGAGGAATTGTAGATATGCACGATCGCATCATAGCTCAATTGGCGAACCTCGCCCAAGGCAACGAAACTTACGCCGCCTTTAATCAGCGTATCGTTAATACCAAGATGCCGGTCATCGGCGTGCGCGTGCCGGATTTGCGGCGGTTGGCGAGGGAATTAGCGCCTGATATGGGCGCGGCGGATATTAGCAAATTGCTAACGGCCAAGAACGAATCATTTGACTACGTGCTGCTGTGCGGGCTGCTGATCACCCACGCTCGGCTTGATGATCAAATGGCGATTGACCTAACCAAGCAATACCTGCCGTACGTTGATTCGTGGGCGCATATTGATATATTTGTCGAGAAAAAGCGGCGCTTTGCCGGCGAAATATGGTGGGATTTTGCGCTGGAATGCTTGCAGAATGAAGCCGAGTTCACGGTGCGTTATGGCATAATTTCTTTGATGACTAATTTCCTGGATGAGTCGCACATTGATCAGGTTTTCGCAGCACTGCGAGAAATTAAACACGACGGCTATTATGTCAAAATGGCGCTGGCTTGGTTGTATGCGACGGCGGCGGTTAACTTCTTTGAGTTGACGCTGGCTGAATTAGAAAACGGACATATCGACGCTTGGACGCGCAACAAAGCCTACCAAAAAATGCGCGAATCGCGGCGATTTACGCCCGAGCAGCAAGCAATTATACTAAAGAATAAGCAAGCAGGTTAACAATGGCTGGGGCAGCAGTTGCGCTCTTATTTCTGGTTGCCATCGTCATTATAATTAAATTTTTCCAAACTCAGAAAGCGCGGGAAGTTGAAAAATATCAAGATCCGGCGTTTCTTAAAAACCTGCGTAAGATCGATGATTTTTTAGAACAGATTGCGCATTTTAATGATTACATAACGTGGAAAAAACGCGATGAAATTCTGAAAAAATACCAGGAGACCAGCGATTTTTTCCGGGGCAAGTCCAAATTTTATAAAAAACAGCCGCGCGTTCGCCGCTTTAACGATACGTATGAAAACTTCGCTGGGTTTATTAAAAACTATAACCGGGAATACGTCGCTGCGCAAAAACAGCTAAACCGCGATTTCTTTGATAATATCGAGGGAAAATCGCTGGACGATCAGCAGCGCCAGGCAATCATCACCGATGAATATTCTAATTTAATTATCGCTGGCGCCGGCTCTGGAAAGACGTTGACGATTTTAGGGAAAGTCAAATATCTGGTCGAGAAAAGAAATATCGATCCGTCAAAAATCCTGCTGCTGTCGTTTACTCGCAAGACTGTCGAGGAGTTAAACCA
>ERZ772967.733-NODE-733-length-24572-cov-3.247257_pt1 | contig 24572 bp, 16 predicted proteins | sample MGYA00511677_ERZ772967 | MGnify/ENA primary metagenome ERZ772967 (study PRJEB29015, sample SAMEA2737931) | human oral metagenome | biome: human oral; feature: human-associated habitat; material: dental | place: China | collected 2146 ...
GAAGCCGCTATGGCTTGACTTTGCCAAAAGACAAGGCGGTGAGCCGCAGACAGTACGAGTAGTACGGCAAGGCGAGCCAACGAAGTATTTTGGCGAAGGAAGCCGCTATAGCTCGACTTTGCCAAAGACAAAGCGGTAAGCCGCAGACAGTACGTTTAGTACGGAAAGGCAAAGCCAACGCAGCATTTTGATAAAGTCGAGTCGTTGTGTAAGGTAATCAGGGCACCCCCTCTGAAGCCCGCGTGGATTGGGCGTTTCCGAGCATGCACCTCTGAAACCCTTATAAATAAAGGGCTTCAGGGCATGTGCGCCGGAGATGCCCGAAATACGCGGGCTTGCGGGCAGCCGTTTAACGCCGTTCGCAGGCGCGCCGGATGCGGGCGAGGGCGGTTTCCAGCGTCTCCGCCGTGCAGGCGAAGTTGAGCCGCACCCAGCCGGGGGCGCCGAAATCGACGCCGTTCGACAAGCCGACGCCCGCCTGTTCAAAAAACTCTGCGGGGTCCGGGACCTTCAGGCCGCGTGCGTCGATCCAGGCCAGGTAGGTCGCCTCAACGTGCGTGGTCGATAGTCCGGGCATGTCGGTAACCGCCTGTTCGACACGGTCACGCCGGGCGCGCAAGACGTCGAGCGCCGCCCGGCGCCACGGCTCGCCTTCGCGGTAAGCCGCTTCGGCGGCAACCAGGCCGAGCACATTCACGTCCGGCACGATGCCGCGCATGGCCTCGGCAAAACGCGCGCGCAGCGCCGGATCCTGAATGATGGCGAACGAGCAGCCCAGACCCGGAATGTTGTACGTCTTGGAAGGGGCCATCAGCGTCATGCAGCGGGAAGCCAGTTCCGGATGCGCCAGCGCCAGCGGCGTGTGCCGTTTATCCGCGTCAAGAATCAGATCGCAGTGGATTTCGTCGGAACAGACGTATAGATCGTGGCGCTGGCAAAAATCCGCCAGCTTTGCCAATTCATCGGCGCGCCAGGCCCGCCCGACCGGATTATGCGGGTGGCAGAGGAGCAGCAAACGGGTTGCGGGCGTCACGGCCGATTCCAGCGCCGCCCAGTCCCAACGCCATTGTCGATGACCCGCCTCGTCATCCAGATGCAAAGCTGCCGTAGTCAAGACACGCCCGGCGCTTTCCGGCACGGCAAGAAACGGGGGATAAATCGGCGTCGCGGTCACGACATCGCCGGCAATCGCCCGGCAGGCAAGGCTCAAACCCGTTACAACGCCGGGCAGCCAGACCAGCCAGTCGGGGTCGACCGACCAGCCATACTGCCGGTTCAGGTGCGCCAGCGTTGCTTCGATCAGCGACGGCCACGGCTTGGCATAGCCGAGCACGCCATGGCCGATACGCTGGCGCAGTGCGTCAAGCACGGCGGGCGGGGCGGCAAAGTCCATATCTGCCACCCAGAGCGGCACAACATCGCGCCCGGCATAACGGTTCCATTTAAGCGAATCACCGCCGCTGCGATCGATGTGGCGTTCAAAATCGAAAACGGATGCAGTGGCCAGCGGCCCGGATATGGCAGTCATCGTGATTTCAAGCGTCCAGATTGGCAAATAACGGCGTGGAGAGATAACGCTCGCCGAACGACGGAATGATGACGACGCTCAGTTTGCCCTCGTTCTGCGGCCTTGCCGCCACTTGCAGAGCCGCCCAGACGGCCGCCCCCGACGAGATGCCGACCAAAATGCCTTCTTCGCTCGCCATACGACGCGCCGTGGTCAGTGCATCATCCGCCGTGACCCGAACCACTTCATCGTAAATCTTGACATTGAGCACGGCGGGGATGAAACCCGTGCCAATGCCCTGAATCGGATGCGGCCCCTTCTGCCCGCCAGAGAGCACGGGCGAAGCATCCGGCTCGACGGCAATGACCTGCACTGACGGTTTGCGCGCCTTGAGCACTTCGCCGACGCCTGTAATCGTCCCGCCGGTACCGACACCGGCAACGAAAATATCGACCTTGCCATCGGTATCACGCCAAATCTCTTCGGCGGTGCTTGCCCGGTGAATCGCCGGGTTGGCAGGGTTCTCGAACTGTTGTGGAATGAAGTAACGCGGATCGGCGGCCGCCATTTCCCGCGCGCGACTGATCGCTCCCCCTATGCCCTCGGTACCGGGCGTCAGAACGAGTTCGGCGCCATACGCCTTGAGCAGCAGGCGGCGCTCGCGGCTCATCGTTTCCGGCATGACGAAACAGCTCTTGATCCCGCGCGCTGCGCAGATCATCGCCAGGCCGATGCCGGTATTGCCCGAAGTCGGTTCCAGTATGACGGTATCGGGGCCGATTTTGCCCGCCGCAAGCGCCGCATCAATCATTGCCGCAGCAATGCGATCCTTGACACTGTGGGCGGGATTGAAAAATTCGAGCTTGACGGCGACCGTACCGCGGATTCCGGCCGTCAGACGATTCAACCTGACCAGCGGCGTATGACCGATCAGTTCGGTCACGTTGTTGGCAATTTTTAGGGACATGCAGGTTTCTCCTTTACGCTTCAATCATCCAGAAGGATTCAAGTTCCGCAGAATTTTGCGGCGCCAGATGAAATGTAGCCGACCTGCTGCCCTGAACAAAGACGCTTTGGTTTATTGCTTATAACCGGATAGCCTATATTGGGTCATTTACCAAGAAAAAGACGATAAGCGGGGTTATCCGTTTCGTTCCAATGTACGTAGCCAAGCTGCTTGAGGAAGTCGCGGAATATTTTCATCTCACCCGGCGGCACCTGCATACCGACGAGAACACGCCCCGTGTCAGCGCCGTGATTGCGGTAATGGAAGAGGCTGATATTCCACCCCGCGCTCATGCGGGAGAGGAAATTCATCAGCGCGCCCGGCCGTTCGGGAAATTCAAAACGGTAGAGGATCTCGTTGTCGACCTGCGGCGAATGCCCGCCCACCAGATGGCGGATATGCAGCTTGGCCATTTCGTCATCGGTCAAATCAAGCGCGGCATAGCCATTGCGGCGCAGCTGTTCAATCAGCTTGAGCGACTCGGCGCGCGAGGCGACCTGGATGCCGACATACACCTGCGCATCGCGGGCATCGTTATAGCGATAGTTGAATTCGGTAATGTTGCGGGCGCCGATCAGATTCATGAATTTCTTGTAGCTGCCAGGCTGCTCGGGGAGGGTGACGGCGAATACGGCTTCGCGCTGTTCGCCGATTTCGGCGCGCTCGGCAACAAAGCGCAAACGGTCGAAATTCATGTTGGCGCCGGATGCCACGGCAACCAGCGTTTTGTCTTTCAGGCGATTGCGCGCAGCATAGGCCTTGGCGCCGGCAATCGCCAGCGCGCCGGAAGGCTCAAGAATCGAACGGGTGTCCTCAAAGACATCCTTGATCGCCGCGCAGATGGCATCGGTATCGACCAGAATCACCTCGTCGACATGCTGCTGACAAAGGCGGAAAGTCTCTTCGCCGACATATCTGACTGCCGTACCGTCGGCAAACAGGCCGACATGCTCCAGGCGCACGCGCTTGCCCGCTTCGAGCGAGCGCCTCATCGCGTCGGCATCGCGCGTTTCAACGCCGATCACCCGGATATCCGGGCGTAAGCGTTTGATGTAGGCCGCCACGCCGGCAATCAGCCCACCGCCGCCAATGGCGCAAAAAACAGCATAAATCGGCTGGGAATGCTGGCGCAGGATTTCCATGCCGATGGTGCCCTGGCCGGCGATCACGTCCGGATCGTCGAACGGGTGCACAAAGGTGAGTTTTTCCTGCTTCTCCAGCGTGCGGGCATGGGCATAGGCGGCATCATACGTATCGCCTGCCAGCACAACCTCACCACCCCGGTTTCTGACTGCATCGACCTTGATGGCGGGCGTCGTCGTCGGCATAACGATCACCGCACGACAGCCGATTTTCGCCGCCGAGAGCGCGACCCCCTGCGCATGGTTTCCGGCCGAAGCACAGATGACGCCGCGTTTGCGCTTTTCCGGCGACAGTTTGGCCAGTTTGTTGTATGCGCCGCGCAGCTTGAACGAAAACACCGGCTGCATGTCTTCGCGTTTGATGAGCACGGTATTGCCGATACGCGCCGAGAGGTTGGGGGCAGGATCGAGCGGTGTTTCTATCGCGACATCGTAGATCTGTGCATTGAGAATTTTTTCGAGATAATCGGTAGCCATGACAAGGACTTCTTCACTACGGAAAACCGGGCGATTTTAACAGCCTGCCTATGGACTGGTTGAGCTTTCCTGCCGATGCGGGACTGAAGCATTCTGCTTCGGTTTTCTGACCGTAACGCGCAACTGGCCTGCCGCACGGAGAAACATCGGCTGAAACGAACCGCGCCCGGCGCAGCTCCGCGCGCAAGTCGGCCATAGCGCGTACCGATCCTGATTTGCCTGGGAACCGATGATGGATAACGCACGCTGTTCCGCCACCAATCGATGCGTCACTCACCCAGAAATTTTTTTGCTCTGCTTTTATCCCTTTTCGCAGAATCCCACCAGATGGCTCATAAAACGCAAAGGAACAATGAAGCTGCTCACCTCAGCACGATGGCACGACAGCACGATATGCCGATGAATCGAACATCGCAGCGCGGCCTAACGTGCATCTAATTCTTTGCCGATACAATGCGCCGCACTGGAACACATACCAGTCATTACCAATTTTTTTAACCACGCATACACATAAGGAGTTCATGTTATGAAAATCACTAAAACCCTGCTTGCCGCACTCGGCGCCGGTTCGCTCCTGGTACTTTCCGCGCCCGCTTTTGCTAAAGACGATCAGTGGTACTACGAAAAAAACCGCAGCCAGTACATTAGTTTTGACAAGGCAGCGGAAATTGCCGCGCAGGCCGTAAAGAACGGGCGCGTAACCGAAGTCGAGTTCGACAGAAGCTGGAAGGGTGACCATTTCGATGTCGAAGTTTTCGATGAAAACGGCCTTGAATACGATGTCGTCATTGATGCCAAAACCGGCAAGGTGCTCTCCTCCCGGCGAGATGACTGACGGCGGATGTAGCGGGTTTCTTTGCCGCCCCCACTTCCTTTTTAAAGAGAAGTGGGGGCGGTATTTCTTCGTTCCCCTAAAAAAGGGAAGCTGCCCGCAGGGCTGAGGGACCATAAAAAGAGCGCTCCGAACCTCTACAAACAAAACAGAAAACATAAAATGCCCTGAAGCGCACGTGAATAAAGGGGCTCCGGGCATCACAAAACATAAACCAGAATATTGCGCCCGACTGGAGCGTTCTCCATTTTATGTACTATTAAAAAATGCTGACCATTGACACAGACGACTTTCGGCTTCAAATGGCACCCGTTTCTGCGCGCCGCGAGAAACCGGGTGGGCCGTATCTTGAATGGATCGATGTCCGCATCCGCCTAACAGAGCCGGGCCTTCAGGCGGAAGGGCAATGGCGCGTCATGCCCGCTGAGTTGCGCAATTTTCAGCAGCAGCTTCAATCCATGCAAACGCAGCTTCGGCCGGCGCAGCGCGCGGAGTTAAAAGGCGTTGAGCCTGGGTTTGCGCTGATCTTGCGCATGCTTGAACAAGGCGCAATCCTGGGCGAGTGGCGTTTCCAGCCATTGCCGCCTGACGGCGCATCCATCACGGGGTTTTGCGGGCTGGATCAGTCTTTCTTGCCCGAACTGCTCCAGGGAATTGAATCCCTTCTCGCGTTCCCCGGAACGGGCAATCCGGCGTAGTCAAGACCAATCCACACGGAAGCAAGCGCCTCGCCGCCTTGTCTTTTAGCAAAGTCGAGCCGCTATTTTGGCATCTCAGAAGCGCCGCCCTGAAACCCGCGTGGATAGGGCATCTCAGAGCGCCTGCCTGGAGATACCCTGTTTACAAGGGGTTCCGGGCACCCACTTGAAAATGTCCATGGATAAAGGATCTCCGGGCAGGAGTTTGATACCGGAAAGCAAAAACAAACGCAGGCGGATTTTCCATCCGGCCTGCGTTTTCTATGGCGCCCGGGCGCTTGATGTGTTTCGCGCGGCGGCGCAGGCCGCGCGCCATCCGGGCAATCGACGCAACCCGCTCAGCGTGGCGGTTGCGCATAGCCGCTATCGCGATCGGCAGGGAAGGCCTGCGGCGCGTTGGGGTTCGGTGCAACGCGAAGCGGCATCTGCGTTGTCCGCGCACTCGGGTCGTACAGCTCATACACCACCGTGCCGATCACGCCGATGTTGCGCGCGTCGTCCGCAAGCGTGTTGGCGGCATAGGCGTCACCGGGCTTGCTGAAGATGAAGGACGCAACGGCGCTATCGCTCTTGCGGAAGCCCTCGATAATCAGCGTGTCGTGCGGATAAAGCACATAACCGCTGCTGTTGCGGCTGGCGGCGCGGCCGTTGATGACATCCAGACCGTCCACGCTGGCGACGATTTCATAGGTGTTGCTGCTTCGGTTGCGGTAGACGAGCTGGTAGGCGGCACCGGCCGCGCCTTGCAGGTAGTAGTGGCTGCCGTCCCGCACCAGCGGCAGCGCGCGGCGGTCGCTCTGCACGCTGAAATCGATCTTACCGGCGGCCAGCGCAATGGCGGTCACGCGACGCCCCTGATACGACTTGCCGGCGTAGTGGACGACGGTTTCGGCGATTGGCGTTGCCGTGGTACGGCGCAGATCGACGTTGCTGACATTGGAGCGGACTTCGTCGCCCCATTGCGTGCCGAGGCGTTCTGCGGCGGCAGCTTTCTGCACGCTGGCCGTCTGCTGCACCTGTTGTTTTTCCTGAATATGCTGCGGGGCGCGGCTACATGCGATGAGCAGGGCGGCAAGGCAGAAGCTTGCGAGAAGCGATCCCAACTGTTTTTTCATGGTTTTCCCCCGGATGCGATAGAAAAAAATGACGGGAAAATTCTATCATCAACGCCATGCCGGCCGCCGAGCGCCCGATATGACAAGGCGCCCGCCGAACCGCGTCAGTGGGCGCCGTTTACAGCAGCCGCGGACCGGCTCTCCTGGATCGCTCCTTACTTGAAGTCGTAACGGAGATTAGCCGTAATGCTGCGTTCCGCGCCGGGAATGTTGAAGGTATTCACGCTGCCGACGCGCGTGTAGTAATTGCGATCGAACAGGTTATCCACATTGAGCTGGAATTGCAGCTTGGGCGTGATCCGGTAGGCAGCCATGAGGTCGAACGTCGCATAGCCGGCGCCGCGTACGCCTGCCGAGGACTGGATATGGCTCATGGCATTGACGCCGCCGCCCAGCGTAAGCTGATCGGTCAGATCATAGGTCGTCCATAAATTGAAGCTATGACGCGGCATGAGCAGAAAAATGCCATCGTCGCGCGTCGTCGAGGCGGTTTTGATGTCGGTATCAAGGTAGCTGTAACCGGCATGGACACGCCATGAGTGCGTCATTTCACCGCTGACCTCCAGCTCTATGCCACGCATAATGCGCTCGCCAAGCGATGCATAGTGGATACTGTCGCCGACAATGCTGGCGGCGGCATTTTTGTCCTTAAGGCGGTAGAAGGAAAGGCGCGTATTAAGCTTCTCGTTCAGATAACTGCCTTTGTAGCCCGCTTCCACCTGGCTGCCCTGGCGTGGCTTGAGCAGTTTTTTATCCTTGCCAATCGCCGTCTGCGGGCGATAAAGCGACGAATAGCTGGCATACAGGCTGCTGTTGTCCGTCACGTCCCAGACGATGCCGGTATAGCCGGTAAATTTTGTATTGTCATCGCTATTGGTGCTTTTCCCTTCGCCGGCGTCGATTTCATAATGCCCGACGCGGCCGCCGACAATCAGCGATAACCGGTCAACCGGGCGGATGACGAGCTTGCCGTAAAGACCGGATTCATCCAGCGTCTCTTCGCTCACTGTGCGCGTGTAACCACGCACGCCGGCGCGCGCGCTCCCCAGGATGTCCGCATGGCCAAGCGTGGAGAAGCGGCGGTAATCAAGATTGGTCGCCAGGCGGGCCCGCCCTTGTTCATTGGTGGTCTTGAAATGGTTGTAATCGGCGCCGACGACAAACTCATTGGCCATATTTCCCCAGCGGAAGGGCTGGCTGTAACTGGCGTCAACGGCGAAAGCATTTTGTTTGATGTACGTCCCCAACCCCGTAGCGGCCACCATGTTGCGGGCATTCAAGGCGCTACCCGCGAAGGCGTAATTGGAATCCGCTTCGCGGTCGGAATAGCGAAGGCCGATTTTGCCGTAGGCGCCATTGTCGAAATAATGTTTTATATCGGCAAAAACATCGTGGCTTTCCATATTGAACTGGTTCCAGTTCGCGCCCACGAAAACATCTTGCGGCAAAGGCAATAAAGCGGCATTTGCGTAAGCCGGCAGGCCATTGTCCGGCGTAATGTCGCGCTGCTGATACAGGTAGCCAAGTCCGACGGTCGTTCTCGGCGCCACATCCCAGTCGATAGCGGCATAAACGGTTTCGTGATGATTGTTCTGCTTGGCCGGCTCCGGCGATTTTCCGGAAGTTTCCGCCAGCAAACGCCCGCGCAGTGCGCCGTCCGGATTCAGGCTGCCGGAAATATCCGCGCCCAGTCTGTATTGCCTGCGCGTGCCCAAGCCAAGATTGGCAGACGCCTTAAATTCCTTGGTCGGGCGCTTGCGCACCAGATTGACAATGCCGCCCATTTCGCCGCTGCTGTCGAACAGGCCGCTCGGCCCGCGCATGATTTCCACACGGTCGAAGGCGACCAGATTGGGCAGCGTTCCATTGATACTTTGCATTTGCGCCGGCAAGCCATCGACGTTGTATTCATCGTATTCATAGCCGCGCGCATAAATCGACGAGCGCCCGTCATCATTGGACAGAACGCGCAAGCCAGGCGTTTTGCGCGCTAGCTGGTCGAGCGTATCGACGTTGCGATCTTTGACCTGCTGGTTGGTGATGATGCTGATCGATTGGGGAATTTCACGCATGGGAGCGGGAATTTTCGTACCCACCGTAGCAGCCGGCGAAGTATATTCATTCGAATTTTCCGTTGCCAGGGCATCGTAAGAACGCTGACTGTCGACAAAAACCGTGTCCAGCACAACGGCTTCGGAATTCTGAGCGCTGACGCTCGTGGATATAACTCCAAGCACGGCAACATAAATGGAGCGGCGGGAAAACAACATATCAAACCCTCACAAATGATAGTCGTTATATTTTATGAATGCCGTAATGGGATGTACACGACAAACACGCCTGTAATTCCACGCCAGGCAAAGGGTTTCGCGGTATTTGACACAGTTTCCACCGACAAGCGCCTGGCAGATATTTTTAGGATAATAGCGGCCTTTCGGGGCAAGCGACGGGGGTAATACCCGCATGGTCTACGGCGAGCTTATTTCCCACTTTCAATCACAGCCCCGTTCAAAGAAAAAGGTTTTGCATGAAACTCATCCGGCACATTATTGGAATTTTGTTTTCACCCAGACAAACCTGGCAGACGATTGCGGCCGAGCAGACCGACGCCCGGGGGTTGTATACCGGCTATATCATGCCCGTTGCGCTGATTCCCGTCTGCGCCAGCCTGGTGGGAACAGTCCTCGCCGCCCGCGCCTCCGGACAGACAGCGCCTGCGTCGTGGCTGTCGATAGGCATTGGTACGGTCGTCGGATATGGGCTGCTGCTCAGCATCATCGGCGCCCTGGCCTGTCTGGCCAATAAACTGTCGCCACGCTTCGGCGGACTCAGTGATCCATCAAAAGCCCTGCAACTGGTCGCCTACAGCGCAACCGCCGGGATGGTAGGCAGCGTTTTTTCCGTTTTTCCGGATTTCATCATTGCCGGCATGTTGGCGCTGCTGTATTCGTTCTACCTGATGTTTCTTGGCGCGCCTGCGATGCTGAAAACGCCGCAAGAAAAAGCTTTTTCTTTTGCTTTCATGATGCTGATCTGCTCCCTGCCGATCGGCGCGGTATTTGCGGGCATATTTAGCCTGGCCTTCTCACTCTTCCGGTAAACAGCGGACTTGCCAACCCGCCGACGGTATTGTCCTTCCCCTTATCGCAGCGCCCGTAGCGCTCTGCCGCGCCAGATCGATTGCGCCGCCCTGCTCACGGATATTCCACCAGCACACTTTCGGGCCTGAGCCATTCACCCAGCGCATCCAGCAGCGCATCCTCCAGCCGAACGCGGCAGGCATCGCCCAGTTTCAGTTCGCACAAGGCCTCGGCATTGCGGTAATTCAGGCACACGGGGCAAGTGCCATCCTGCGTAAAGGGCGCCAGCAATCCTTGCAGGCGCAGCGCGGCAGCGCGCGCATTGCCGCCGCTAGCCTGCCCGTTGAGGGTAATCCGCAACTGGCGGGCAAAGCGCGTGCGCGCTTCGGCCAATGAAAACAGCCGATCCGCGACGATGCGTACTTTACCCTCGCCGGCAAAATCATCGTTCTGCACCTTGCCTTCGACGACCAGCACTTCATCGACCCCAATGCGGTCCCTGTACGTCTCAAACGTTTCATTGAACACGGAGACTTCCAGCGATGCCGAAGCATCATCGAGCTGGATGAAAGCCATTTTGCCGCGCGCAGTAAGTTTGGTGCGCACACTGGCGACCAGCCCAGCAAGAATTTGCGGTTCCTTTCTGGCCTCAAGCCGCGCGAGCGGCCGATGCGCAAAGCGCGAAACCTCCTGCTTGACGGCATGGAAAGGATGCCCGGAAAAAAAGAAGCCCAGCGCCGTTTTTTCCTCACGCAGGCGATCGCGCTCCGGCCAAGGCGCTGCCTCGATATAGTGCGGCTGCTGCTCCGCCTGCGCCGCATCGTCGAGCAGGTCAAACAGACTGACCTGCAGGGCATCGCGCTCGGCCTGCTCTGCGGCTTCGATGGCAATACCCACCGATGCCATCAGGCGGGCGCGATGGCTGTCGATCGAATCGAAAGCGCCAGCGCGAATCAGCGCTTCGATCGTGCGACGATTGACCAGCCGCTTATCGACACGGCGGCAGAAATCGAACAGATCCTTGAACGCGCCACCCGCGTTACGCGCCGCAACGATGCATTCGACCGCCTGCTGGCCCGTGCCCTTGATGGCGCCCAGACCATACCGGAGGGTTGCGCGGTCGACCGGCGTGAAACGGTAGCCGGAGGCGTTGATGTCCGGCCCGAGGATATTCAACCCGTTGGCGAGGGCATCGTCGTAAAAAATCTTGACCGTATCGGTGTTGTCCATGTCCGACGACAGCGTCGCCGCCATGAAAGCCGCGCAGTGATGAGCTTTCAGCCAGGCTGTCTGGTAGGTAATGACCGCATAAGCCGCCGTATGCGATTTATTAAAACCGTATTCGGCAAACTTGGTCATCAGGTCGAAGAGTTCCTCAGCCAACGCCGGATCGTAGCCCTTCTTCTTTGCGCCGGCGGCGATCGTCTCGCGGTGCTTGGCCATTTCCTCCGGTTTTTTCTTGCCCATCGCCCGACGCAGCATGTCCGCGCCACCGAGCGTATAACCGCCGATGATCTGGGAAATCTGCATGACCTGCTCCTGATAGACGATGACGCCGTAAGTCGGCTCCAGCGCGTCTTTCAGGTCAGGGTGGAAATAGTCGATTTTCTGCTGCCCTTTCTTGCGCAGAATAAAGTCATCGACCATGCCTGAGCCGAGCGGTCCCGGCCGATACAGCGCCAGCACGGCGATGATGTCCTCGAAGCGGTCCGGCTGGAGCTTTTTGAGCAACTTCTTCATACCTTCCGATTCCACCTGAAAGATCGCCGTCGTATTAGCGTCCTTGAGAATCTGGTAGGTCTTGGGATCGTCGAAGGTCAGCGCATCCAGATCGGGGCGCGAACCGCTCAAATACTCGACGTAATCGACAGCCTGCTTGATGGTCGTCAAATTGCGCAGTCCGAGAAAGTCGAACTTGACGAGGCCGACTTTTTCAACATCGTCCTTGTCGTATTGGGAGATGACGGAAGCGCCGCTGTCAGCCGAATAGAGCGGGCAAAAATCAGTGAGCCGGCCGGGCGCAATCAGCACGCCGCCGGCGTGCATGCCAATATTGCGCGTCAGGTCTTCCAAACGCCCGGCCAAATCGAACAGCTCGCGCACCTCTTCTTCATTCTCGATGCGTTCCTTCAGCTGGGGTTCCGCCTCGATCGCCTTGGCCAGCGACAACGGTTTATTCTGTTCAAGCGGGATCAGTTTGGAAAGCTGGTCGCAGAAGGAATAGGGCAGATCGAGCACGCGCCCGACGTCGCGGATGACCGCTTTGGACGACATCGTCCCGAAGGTGGCAATTTGCGACACGGCGTCTTTGCCGTATTTCTCGCGCACGTATTCGATGACGCGTCCGCGTTTATCCTGACAAAAATCGATGTCGAAGTCCGGCATCGACACGCGCTCCGGGTTGAGGAAGCGCTCAAACAGCAGGGCGTAGCGCAAAGGATCCAGATCGGTGATGCCGATGGAGAAGGCCACGAGCGAACCTGCGCCCGAGCCGCGCCCCGGACCGACGGGGACGTCATTTTTTTTACCCCAGTTGATGAAGTCGGCCACGATCAGGAAGTAGCCGGAGAAGCCCATTTTGATGATGGTCTCGATCTCGGTGCGCAGGCGGGCGTCATAGGTGGGGCGCTGCTGTGCGCGCTGCGCCGGATCAGGGTATAGCTGCACAAGACGTCGCTCCAGGCCGCGCTCGGCTTCCGCCACCAAGAAATCATCGAGGGAAGTACCCTCCGGCGTCGGGAAGACGGGCAGATAATGCTTACCCAGCGTCACCGTCAGATTGCAGCGGCGGGCAATCTCAACCGTATTCTCGATTGCTGCCGGCAGATCGGCGAAAAGTTCGAGCATCTCGCCCGTTGATTTAAAGTATTGCTCCTCGGTATAGAGGCGGGGACGCCGCATGTCACCGAGCATCTGGCCTTCCGCGATGCAGACGCGCGCCTCGTGCGCCATGAAGTCGCCGCGCTCAAGAAACTGGATCGGGTGCGTTGCCACAAGCGGTAAATCAAGTTCTGTCGCCAAAGCCGCTGTGGCTGTAACCAAACTTTCCTGCAACCGATAATGCGCCGAATCACGCGGCTGGAAACGCTGAATTTCCAGATAAAACGCTTCCGGAAAACGCTTCACCCAGTAACGGGCGCGGGTAGCCGCCAGATCGGCATGCCCCTGCTGCAAGGCTTCGCCGACATCGCCCAACGAGGCGCCCGACAGGGCGATCAAGCCATCAAGAGGAACTTCGTCCAGCATCTGGCGGGTCACTTCCGCCCGGCCGCGCACACGCGGTGCAAGCTGTGCCCGCGAGAGAAGCTCGCAGAGCTGTAGATAACCGCGATGCGTCCGGCACAGAAGCAGCAGGCGATACGGGCGGTCGGAATCGGCCTCATTGGCCAGATAGACATCGCAACCGAGAATCGGCTTGACGCCCCGCGCCCTGGCCGCACTGTAGAACTTGACGAAGCCAAAACAGTTCGCCAGATCGGTCAGGGCAAGCGCCGGCATCCCGTCGGCGGCGGCGCGCATCACAGGCGGACATTCGTGATTTTTGCCGGCATCCAGACGCACCGTACTGTCGGTGATCGAGTATTCGCTATGCAGGCGCAGATGGACAAAACGCGGTTCGGGCATCCGGATATTTTACTGCCCTTCTCTGTACCCTTCATTTTCCCGCCAGCCAGCGCAGAACGTTTCTTCTTTGGATGACAGTTTGTATGCCGAACTCTGCCGGATGCGTTGCTGTATTTGGCATCTTAACTTGCGGTTTTCCGCCTTACAGATTCCGGCATCGGCGGGAAACAACTGCTTACAGTTTGTTGAGGACAAAGGGAATGCGCTTCGATAGTCTGCAACGCTTGATGATACGCAATGAAGTGGGCGTGGATTGGAAATTAACCAAAGGAGAACAAGACGATGAAACCTAATAGAGTGCTCGGCGCCGTAATCGTGTTTTCACTCGGTGTGGCCACTTCGGCCACTGCGCTGGCCAATGATACTGTCGTTGGCGCTTTGATCGGCGGTGCAGCGGGCGCCCTGGTCGGCCATTCCGTAGGCGGACGTGATGCGATGGTTACCGGTGGGGTTCTTGGCGCAGCAGCAGGCGCGGCCATTGGCAGCCAGTCACGCCGTCGCCATAAGTCTGAACATTCAGCGCATTATTATCCGTACCCTCCGAATTACCGTTATTCGGAGAGAAATTATTCTTATCCGGCGCAGCCCACCTATTATTACGAATCGCCCGCATACTATGAGGCACCGCCCGCAGTCTATTACGAACCTCGGCGGCGAGGTCATCGCCATGATTATCGCTATCACCCGATGCCTGTCTCCATGGAGATTTACGACGACTGAACATTGACAGCCATTGATTACCGTGACCGCCCGCATTACATACGTACAATGTCGGCGGTGCAGTGTCGTGAGGCTGCCCCCGCACCGTCATAGCGGCATCTCCACAGGATACGGATACGCCAGATGAGTCCTCCGTTCCCGATTGACTTTGGCATTACCCTGCCTTAGCATCGGTCGGCGCCGGGGGCTGTAATCCGGTTTTCGATAATCGATTATCCGAATGGGAGAGATGGCTATCATGACGATTCGTTTTCGTTCTCTTGCGCTGCCGTTGATGCTCGGTGCGTTGACGTTTGCTCCAATCGCTCAGGCAGTTGATGCTTCGCTGACCACTCAGCCGACCTATCGCTATCAGTTGATCGATACGTTTGAGGTCAAAGGGCGTCAGGGCGTTGCCAGCGACGGCAATTACTACTACGTCAGCGGCAGCAAAGCACTCTACAAGTACGACAAGAACGGCAAGCTGCTGCTTGCCAATGAGACGCCGTTTGACGGCTACCCGATTCCGGCCAATCACATTGGCGGCATCGATGTTTTCAACGGCGAAATTTTTGTCAGTGCCGAGAATTTCATGGACGGCGTCGGCAAGGATATCCAGATTGCCATTCACGACGCTGAAACGCTAAAGCTCAAGCGTTCATTCAGCTTCGAGCCGTCCAGCGGCCAGCAGGAAGTATCCGGCATTTGCGTCGATACCGACAAGCGCACGGTATGGATGGTCTCCTGGGTGGGCGAGGAAAGTGGGCGTTATATTTATGAATACAGCCTGGACACCGGCAAATACCTGCGCAAGGTGCACTTGCAGGCCGTGCCGCAATGGATTCAGGGCATCCATTACTGGAAGGGCAAGCTGTTCGTCACCGCGGACGACGGCAATGCGGATTTCGACGAGCCGGACAATCTGTACCGCATCGATGTCACGGACAAGACCTATGCGCATGTCGTGCGCGAGAAGATTTTCTCCGAAGTCAAACGCCAAGGCGAAATCGAAGCAGGTGGCGTCGATCCAAAAACGGGTGAATTACTGATCCTGTTCAACCGCGGCTCACGCATCGTGCTTGGCATGGTCAAAGGTTTTTACCCTGGCTACGACAGAGAGATTTCGGAAGTCTACCGCTTCCGGATGGCGCCTTATGCCGACAAACCGACGAAGGCAAAAGCGAAAAAGTAGCCTCGCCGCAGCCCGCGTAAACAGGGCGTCTCTGAGCAGGCGCCCGGGGGTTCTTTATTTACGTGCATTTCCGAAGGGCTGCCCGCCAGCCCTTTGTTTATAAGGGTTCCAGAGGTGCCTACCCTGGGATGCCCTAAATACGCGGGGTTCAAGGCATCTATATTTGGGACATCCAAAACATAGCGGCCTAACTTTGCCAAAAGACAAGGCGGCGAGCCGCAGACAGTACGAGTAGTACGGCAAGGCCAGATCAACACAGCAACGCGGTATTTTGGTAAAGGAAGCCGCTATGGCTTGACTTTGCCAAAAGACAAGGCGGTGAGCCGCAGACAGTATGATTAATACGGCAAGGCGAGCTAACGCAGTTTTTTGGTAAAGGAAGCCGCTATGGCTTGACTTTGCCAAAGACAAGTCGGTAAGCCGCAGACAGACCATTCAGTACGGCAAGGCCAGGTCAACACAGCAACGCCGTATTTTGGCGAAGGAAGCCGCTATTTCAGAGGAGATTCTGAAGCGCCCTATCCATAAGGGTTTCGGCGGCGCTTCGTTCGGGGCGCGGCGTTAAAACGCCTCGCCGGTGCGGATGAGGCCAACGGCAATGCCCTCGATCGCCAGCGCCTGTAGGCGCGTATCGACGATGATGGGCGAAAAGTCCGGATTTTCGGCAATCAGTTCGACGATTTCGCCCTTGCGACGGTAGCGCTTGACCGTCACGTCATCATCCAGGCGCGCGACGACAATTTGGCCGTTATGCGCCTCGGCACAGCGGTGTACCGCCAGCAGGTCGCCATCAAGGATGCCAGCATTGAGCATCGACAGGCCGCGTACGCGCAGCAGAAAATCCGCGCGCGGACTAAACAGCGAAGCATCGAGCGGATAGCGCGCCTGAACATTTTCCACGGCCAGAATCGGGCTGCCGGCGGCAACGCTGCCGATCAGCGGCAAGCCAAGCTGTTCAACCAGACGGATACCGCGCGCCGATCCCGGTTCGAGCACAATCAGCCCTTTTTTAGCTAGCGCGCGCAAGTGATCTTCCGCCGCATTGGGCGAAGCAAAGCCAAAAGCGCGGGCGATTTCGGCGCGCGTCGGCGGCGCCCCCAACACTTCACGTGAGTTCCGGATGAAGTCGAGGATTTCCTGCTGGCGCGGTGTGAGTTTGGCTGTCATGATACTTCCGACGCATTAAATATCTGTATTTATATACAGTTATTGTTCGGAAAGCAAGCCGATGCGGAAAAATTGCACCAATGATGCCGCTTTTCCAGATAGCCCCGCCGGAACCCGCGTAAACAAAGGACTGGCGGGCGCACTCCCCGGAAATGCCCTGTTTACAAGGGCTTCAGAGTGCCCTCGCTGGAGAAAGCTTGTTTATAAGGGTTTCCGGGCAGCCACCCTGAATACGCGGGCTGGCGGATAGCCTAGATAAAAGCTCGGCCGTTCAGCGCCCCGGCAATGCGGCGACGATATCGCGCGTATCGCGTGCGATTTCCAATTCTTCATTCGTCGGTACGACCATGACCTTGATCGCTGAATCGGCCGTCGAGATGATCGCTTCCTTGCCGCGGACATTGTTGGCGGCAGCGTCAAGCTTGATGCCGAGCAGGGCGAGACGGTTAACGACCGTCGCGCGGAAATCGGTGCCGTTTTCGCCAATACCGCCGGTAAAAATGATGGCATCGACACGCCCCAGCTCGATGGCGTAAGCGCCAATGTATTTCAGGCTACGATGGCACAGAACGTCGAGCGCCAGTTGGGCGCGGACATTGCCTTGCGCGGCCGCTATTTCGACGTCGCGCATGTCGGAGCTGACGCCGGAAATGCCGAGCAGCCCGGATTGTTTGTTGAGCACGACGTCGATATCGTCAATCGACAAACTGCTGGTGTCGGCCAGAAAGCGGAGCACGCCGGGGTCGATGTCGCCGCTGCGCGTGCCCATGACCATGCCTTCGAGCGGCGTCATGCCCATGCTGGTATCGTAGGACTTGCCGTTTTTGATCGCGGTAAATGACGAGCCGTTGCCCATGTGGCAGGTAATGCAGTTGAAGCGATCCAGGGCGATGCCGAGAATCTGCGCGGCGCGCTCGGAAACGAAGCGGTGCGAGGTGCCGTGAAAGCCGTAGCGGCGGACGTGGAGCTTTTCATACCATTCGTAAGGCACGGCATAAAGATAGGATTCGGGCGGCATTGTGGTATGGAAGGCGGTATCGAAGACGGCGACGTTCGGCACACCCGGCAGATCCTGCATCATGGCCTTGATGCCGGTGATGTTCGGCGGATTGTGCAATGGCGCCAGCGGGATGTTTTCCTGGAGCACGGCGATCACCTTCTCATCGACGAGCACGGATTTGGAGAACTTCTCCGCGCCATGCACGACCCGGTGCCCCACGGCGGTGATGTCCTTGAGCGACCCGATGACGCCGGTTTTGGCATCGACCAGCAGCTCAAGAATGTGCGCAATGGCCGCGGCATGGTCGGCCACGTGCAGCACCTCGCGTATTTTTTCGCCGCCGACCGGCTCGTAGGTGAGCGCCGCGTCCTGCATGCCAATGCGCTCAACCAGGCCGCTCGCGACCCGCCGCTCGTTGCTCATGTCCAGCAACTGGTACTTAAAGGAAGAACTGCCGCAATTCAATACAAAAACGAACATGATGTTTACCCTGCCTTTCCGTACCTTTGCGCGTTTTTCTGAATTTTCCGCCTTTTACTGTTTTGTCCTGCTTCACCTTTTTGACACATTCAACGCCAGGCACGCCATTTTCAAGCGCGTAATTCCATCCATCCGCCAGCATTAAGCCCATTCCGTTGCATTCTACCCAAGCCAGGCAGGCAGGCAACAAAAAACTGAATCCAGAATGGATGCGCCTGCCGAAAGGTCTTTATAACCCCATGATTCAAGCCGGCTTTTAAGACAAATAGCCGCTTGCCGAAAACTAAATATAGTCGATTTTTTGCATTCACATACTAGATGTAGTAATTTACAGGGCGTCGCCACATCGCCTGTGCGATGTTTTTAGGTCATGGCGAACGCTACCGGCCGCCGCGATCCGGACCCGGTGCATGATTTTCCTGCCTGGCCACCTAGTTGGTCAGCTATCGACGACATTTCATCCAAATTTGTCTGAATCTACCCAGAATTCAAGGAACCTCCCATGAGCCAGAGTGAACAGCAACTGTCTTTCTCCGAAGTCGCCCAAGCACCAGAAATCCCGCCCTTAACCGAGCAGGAAATTTCCAGCGAAGTGCTCGCTGAAAAATACGCCAAGGGCACCGAAATCAACGTCCATGACGTACGTCGCCGCGTTGCCCGGGCGCTCGCCGCCCAGGAAGAAGAAAAGATGCGCGCCAAATGGGAAGAACGATTCCTGTGGGCGCAGGAAAACGGCTTTATTCCAGCCGGACGCATCAATTCAGCCGCCGGCACGCCGCTGGCGGCAACGCTCATCAACTGTTTCGTGCAGCCGGTGGGGGACTCGATCGTCGAATTCGTCGATGGCCGCCCCGGCATTTACAGCGCACTGGCCGAAGCGGCCGAAACCATGCGGCGCGGCGGCGGTGTCGGCTATGATTTTTCTTCAATCCGCCCGCAAGGCGCGCAGGTCAAGGGCACACAATCGCGCGCATCCGGGCCGGTGTCCTACATGCGCGTGTTCGATCGTTCCTGCGAAACCGTCGAATCTGCCGGCGCGCGGCGCGGCGCACAGATGGGCGTCCTGCGCTGCGATCATCCGGATATTGAGGTTTTCATCCACGCCAAGGATAAAGGCGACCTGACGAACTTCAATATTTCGATCGGCGTGACCGATAGTTTTATGCAGGCTGTCGAGGAAGATGGCGAGGTCGAACTCGTACACCGCGCCGAACCGAACGCCGATATGAAAGCGGGCGGCGCCTGCCAGCGCGACGACGGAATGTGGGTCTATCACAAAGTCCGCGCCCGCGATCTCTGGGATCAGGTCATGAAATCCACCTATGACCACGCCGAACCGGGCATCCTTTTCCTGGATCGTATGAACAGGGATAACAACCTCTATTACTGCGAGCAGATTGAGGCGACCAACCCCTGCGCGGAGCAGCCTCTGCCCCCGTATGGTTGCTGCTGCCTCGGTTCGGTCAACCTGACCTTGTTTGTCAGGCACCCGTTCTCCGACCGTGCCGAATTCGACTTTGAGTCCTTCGGCGAAGTCATCAAAGTATCAACGCGCATGCTCGACAATGTGCTGGACGTCACTGCCTGGCCGCTGGAACGCCAGCGCCAGGAAGCGGCCAGCAAGCGCCGCATCGGTCTGGGTTTCACCGGCCTGGGCGACGCTCTGTGCATGCTGGGGCTGCGTTACGACACCACGGCGGCAACCGCGATGGGGGCGCGTATTTCCGAATTCATGCGCGATACGGCTTATCTTTCGTCGGTTGAACTGGCCAAGGAGCGCGGCGCCTTTCCGTTGTTCAACGCCGAGCTGTACCTTTCCGGCGGCAATTTCGCCTCGCGCCTGCCCGCTGCGATCAAGGCTGAAATCCGCAAGCATGGCCTGCGCAATTCGCACCTTCTTTCGATCGCGCCCACCGGCACCATCTCGCTGGCCTTTGCCGATAACGCCTCGAACGGCATCGAGCCGCCCTTCTCCTGGACTTACAACCGCAAAAAACGGATGCCGGACGGTACGCTCAAGGAATACGCGGTGGAAGATTACGCCTGGCGTCTGTTCCGCCATCTTGGCGGCGATGTCGAGCACCTACCGGATTACTTCATCACCGCGCTGGAAATTTCGGCCAAGGCGCACAAAGACATGGTTGCCGCCGTTGCCCCCTACATCGACACGTCGATTTCGAAAACAGTTAACGTGCCGGCCGAATATCCCTACGAAGATTTTCAGGATCTGTATATGTCGGCCTGGAAGTCCGGATTGAAAGGGCTGGCAACCTATCGCCCCAACAGCGTGCTCGGCTCAGTCCTCTCAGTCGAGCCGAAAAAGGCCGACGAGAAGAAGCAGCCACAAGACTTCGTCAATGGCGACGCCAACCGACGCCTGTCGATCAAAACGTTGCCCGCGCCTGTACTTGCCAGCCTGCGCTGGCCGGGGCGCCCCGAGTTGCCGGAAGGTAACCTGGCCTGGACGTATATGATCGAGCACGAACTCGGTAAATTTGCGCTGTTCGTCGGTCATGTCGAACAAGAAGGACGCGTCTGGCCGTTCGAGGCCTGGGTCAACGGCCCCGCACAGCCCCGCGGCTTGGGCGCCGTCGCGAAAACGCTGTCAATGGACATGCGTGCCGACGACCACGGCTGGCTCAAACTCAAGCTCGAATCGCTTGCGCGCACGCCCGATGGCGAAGGCTTCGACATGCCCTTCCCGCCGTATGGCGAACGCAAACGCATGCCTTCTGTCGTTTCGGCCATGGCCAGGCTGATTGAATACCGCGTCAAGCAGCTCGACGCTTTCAACAAGTCCGGCCCCACACCCGTGCTCGACGCGCTGTTCAGCCTCAAAGAGCCGAAGACCGGAACCGACGGCACCTTGTCCTGGACAGTCGATATCTATAATCCGGCGACCGAGGAAGACTTTGTTCTGGGCCTGAAGGAAATCACCTTGCCTGATGGCGTCACGCGTCCTTACTCGGTCTGGCTATCCGGCAATTACCCGCGCGCGCTTGACGGCCTGACCAAACTGCTTTCGCTCGATATGCGCGTGCTCGATCCAGCCTGGATTGGCATGAAGCTGCGCAAGCTGCTCGATTACCCGGAACCGCTCGGCGACTTTATGGCGTTCGTTCCAGGTTCGCGCAAACAGCAGACCTATCCGTCAACCGTTGCTTACATCGCACGGCTCATCATCCACCGCTACGCGATGCTCGGCATCCTCGACGAAAACGGACTGCCTTTGCAGCAGATGGGAATTCTGGAGGCGCCAGCCAGCCGTACCTCGCCCAAACCTACCGCAGGTAAGTTATGTGCCGAATGCGGCAACTACACGATGATCCGCAAGGATGGCTGTGACTTCTGCACGGCCTGCGGCGCTGTTGGTACCTGCGGTTAAATAATCGAAGTCAAGCGATTGCAGCGCCGCGTCGCATCATCCGCGTGGCGCTGCATGAATAACGCAATGTAAATATCTCTTACAGGCAAAATTCCTCAGTTTTATCCGCGAACGTAGATCATCCGCCATACCACTGCCTTGGGCAGATCGTGTCAAACGTCTACGAGTCATCTGAACGCATTTTCAGCCGAGTTCGGCAGCGCGCATCGCAATCATCGGTAAGCCGTACAGCCAGCCGACCCATCAAAATGGCTTTTATTGGCAAAGGACTTCGTAAAAAATTGGATTCTCTGACTGTACGCTACCATTACGAATCACTTTGTCTTTGTACATACCATGCTGCCGATCATTCCTGCCATTCCTCTTGATAGCATCGAGCGGACGCTTTATGCCTCAGCCGACATCACGGCAGCCTTCGTCGCATCGATCAGCGGCGCCCAGGCCGCGCGGCAACGCCGGCTCGACCTGTTTGGCCTCATCATCATCGCTTATCTCACGGCCATGGCGGGCGGAATCTTTCGCGACCTCTGCATCGGCGCCCTGCCGCCTATCGGACTGGCCGATTGGCGTTACCTCTGCGCGACACTGGCCGGCGGCGCAATCGTGCTCTATGCGCCGCAATGGTTTGACCGCTTCAAACATCCTGTGGCTTTTTTCGATGCGCTGGCACTCGGTTTTTATGCCGTCGTCGGAGCGCAAAAAGCGCTTTTTTACGGCCATAACGCCCAAGTCGCCATTCTGCTGGGCACAGCAACGGCAGTCGGTGGCGGTGTAGTCCGTGACATCCTGCTTGCCCGCATTCCCAATATTCTCCGTAAGGAAATCTATGCCGTCGCGGCACTGACCGGCGCAGGCATTCAGGTGCTTGGCAACACGCTCGGCTGGTCGGCGACTTTTACCCCCTGGCTCGGCGCTTCGGCCTGTATTCTCATTCGCCTGCTATCATTGAAATATGGCTGGCATCTGCCGCTTTCCCGTACCGAAGATGAGGAGCCAACACGGTAAAAGCGCATCAAAGGCGCCTGCCCTGTAGCCCTTGTAAACAGGGCCTCTCAGAGGCGGCGCCCGGAGATCCTTTATCCACGCGGGTTTCAGAGGGGCTGGAATCGCCCTGTTGTCGCGGACTCCGGCGGTATCTGGCCGGCTGGCGATAGTGGACTGGCTACAACTGTCTGGCCTGAAGCCCGCGTATTTCGGGCATCTCCGGGCACCCCATCGGAAACCATTTATCCACTTAGGCTTCCTGGCGCCTCACCGGAAACGCCTTACCCAGCCGACGATTTACGGCCGCGTCCGGTAAACCTCGCGTCCGGCATTGCGGATGTCACGGCGCAATTGCCGCCGCTCTTCTGGCGACAGGCGACGAAAATGCTGCACTTCGGGCGGCTCCCCGGCATGTTCATACCCATGCGCTTGTGAAGGCGCGCGCTCGCCAAAATCTTCTCCTTGTGGCGATACCCAGGCGGCCGGGCGCTGACCGTGCGGTAATTCGCCCTCCTCCCCACCGCGCCTTGCGTGAGCGTATGGCGCAAATAGCCCCAATAACACCGCCAATGCTGCGATGAAACGAAAGCGTTGTTTCACGGTGTTATCCATCAAATGACTTTACTGGGCATAAAAAACACGAGGTATCGGATGCGGATATTGTACTCGGGTACTCCGTGAGCGCATTGTAAAGATTGTGAATTCACTAGACAGGGGATGCTTTTCTGTGAGTTCCGAGATTACGAGAAAGCGAACGCAATGATACAGATCATCTGATTTTTGGGCTCACACAAAGATGTAATGATTTGTTTCCTCTATTTTTCGTGAATCCATGCTCTCCATTTCTCTTCATCTTTCCACTTTCCCTAAGTCGGCTTTCTAATCCGGCTCTCCAATAATCTCAAGCAGCAAATAAACAATATAAGAACCGACCCGGCCATCGGATGACAGCTTCAAGCACGCTGGCTTTTTGTGGGGTCGTCAAAAAGCGGACTTGCCGATCGCGATAATGAAAGCGGCAGATCAAGGCGGGCCAGCAGGCCGCCGCCCGCACGTGGGCACAGGTGCAGGCTGCCGCCGTGCAAGCGTGCGATGCGCTCGACGATCGCCAGTCCCAGACCCGTGCCATCAACATTGCTACGGGCAGTGTTATGGCGGGTAAAGGGACGTTTGAGCCGCTCCAGCTCTTCAGGCGGAATTCCCGGGCCGCGATCCATGACATCAACCCAAAGATGACCATTTGTCTGGCAAGCGGTAATCGTAATCTCGCCGCCGCCATATTTCCGGGCATTGTCGATCAGATTGGTCAAGGCGCGGGTCAGCGCTTTGCGCCGACCAGCCAGCGGCGGCAACGCGTCGAGATGCACCGTCAGATGACAATCCGCCGTGCGACGAATAGATTCGGCGACCTGCCGGATCAGGGCGCCGATATCGCACGGCTCGGCCGGCTCATCGTTACCGCGCGCATAATCGAGAAACTGACCGATGATGGCGTCCATCTGCTCGATATCGCTGGCAACCGCCTGGCGCGCCGCTTCATCGGCAATCGACATTTCCGATTCCAGCCGCAAACGCGCCAGCGGGGTGCGCAGGTCGTGCGAAATACCGGCCAGCACTTCGGTACGTTCGGCATCTATGCGTTTGAGATCTTCCGACATACGGTTGAATGAAGCGGCCAATCGCGCCAATTCGCAGGCGCCATTTTCGGGAATCGGTTCAGGATGCAGGCCAAGCCCCACCGCTTGCGCCGCTTCCATCAACTTCCGCAATGGCCGTGTAATGCGGGAAACGATCAGCCAAGCCACCAGCATCGCCAGCAACAGGGCTAGACATCCCCAGCCCAGCCAATACAACGGAAACTCGCTCTCGGCGCGTTTTCCCGGCAGCATCAGCCAGTATTCGGCCTCCTCGGAGGCATAGAGCGGAAAGCTGACCCAAATGCCGGGCTGATCGTTGACTGCGCCCGCAAACCGTGTTCCAGCCCCCAGTTCGGCACGCGTTGCCGCAATAAAATCGCGGAAAAACGGCGTATCGGGCAAATCCTTAACGACATCACCCGGTTCAATCGGATAAATCTGCACGCCTTCATTTTCAGCAAGATCACGCAGCAAAGCCATGCGCCACTCCGGGTTGGCGGCAACCAAGGCTGCCCGAGTCAGATTGACGACACTGACTGTAAGCTGG
>ERZ772967.734-NODE-734-length-24569-cov-3.320470_pt1 | contig 24569 bp, 20 predicted proteins | sample MGYA00511677_ERZ772967 | MGnify/ENA primary metagenome ERZ772967 (study PRJEB29015, sample SAMEA2737931) | human oral metagenome | biome: human oral; feature: human-associated habitat; material: dental | place: China | collected 2146 ...
GTTTTCAGTGCAAAATCTTTACCATATTCTCGGCACGCTGCCAAGGCCGCCTCGTCGGGCACCCACAGCATTTTAATGCCATCGTTCACCAACTCAAAGCCAGCTTCTACAAGATGCTCGCTAATCATTTTGGGGGCATCCCCACTCCATCCGTAAGAACCGAATGCGGCGGCCTTTTTGTTTTTCAGTTTCAGACCACGGGTCATCTCTAAAATGCCTGCAATGGCATAGGAGAAACCATAGTTGATGGTGGGCGAGCCAACCAATACGGCTTTCGAATGAAACAGCTCGGTGAGAATATCGTTTTTATCTTCTTTGGCCGCGTTAAAGAGCTTCACAGTCACTTCTTTATCGGCTTCAAGAATGCCCTCTGCAATGGCTTCGGCCATCTTGCGCGTAGCATTCCACATGGTGTCGTAGACCAATGTGATTTGATTTTCCTGATAGCCCTGCGACCATTCCAAATATTTATCAATGATTTGCTGTGGATTCTTTTTCCACATGACACCGTGGCTGGGGCAAATCATCTTCAGCGGAAGGTTCATGCCCATCAATTCTTTCACCTTGCGGTTAGCCATGGGGCTATACATATTGATGATGTTGGCATAATATTTCTCGGCCTCCCACATCAGGTCGTCTTGCTTCACGAGGTCGTTATAGAGCGACTCGGTAGCGAAATGCTGCCCAAAAACGTCGTTGGAGAACAATATCTCGTCGCCCGATAGATAGGTCATCATCGTGTCGGGCCAGTGCAACATCGGTGCTTCAATGAACGTAAGTGTCTGACGACCGAGGCTCAAGGTGTCGCCCGTTTTCACGTTTACAAAGTTCCAATCCTGATGATAGTGCCCACGCAAAATAGCCTCACCCTTCTTGGTGCAATAGATGGGCGTTCCGGGAATTTCACGCAACAACTCGGGCAGCGCCCCACTGTGATCCACTTCATTATGTTGCATCACAATATAATCAATCTGCTTGAGGTCGATTTCACGTTTCAGCCGTGCCACAAACTCCTTATCAAAAGGCTGCCAAACGGTATCGAGCAGCGCCACCTTCTCATCGCGCACAAGATATGCGTTGTAACTTGAACCATGCTCGGTAGAATATTCATCACCATGGAACTTAACCAGTTCCCAATCGATTTTTCCTACCCACGTTACACTGTCTGTTATTTTTTTTGCCATAAACTTTATTGCTGATTACGTTATCGTGGGCAAAGATAGCAATAAAAATTGAGTTCTTTACGCATGGAATATCCTTTTTTCGATAGACCTTATTTATGGTCATATTGATAAAACCGAATGAGCCGCAAAATGATGTCTCGTGGGAGAAGGTCGCCATCGTAGCCTCGAAACGGACAAAACGCGAAAATGTCGCAATCTACTGCGAGCGATTGAGATGCTTGAGACTTGCGAATGAGAAGGGCTCAAAAAAGGTGTGACTCGCTGACCGAGCCACACCCCTTATGCGAATTGCACACAGCATGCGCATTCATTTATAGCATTGCAATAGAAGCATTGTCTATCCACCCGTAGACCACGCTACACACACCAAAGAGCAACAGCCCCGTGGTGCAGATGGCCAGTGCCAACTTGGTGCTCTTAGCACTCGTGAAGGTGGGCAAAGGCTGGTCGTTGTGCTTGATGTACATGGCCTTCACAATCAACAAATAGTAGTAAAGGCTCACCACGGTGTTGACCAAAGCGATGAACACTACAAGATAGGCCAACTGACCACTCAGATTTCCGATGGTTGCTCCTTTCACGGCCGCCATGAACACAAAGAATTTGCTAAACATACCAGCAAATGGAGGGATGCCACCCAAAGAGAACAGGGCCAACGTCATGAGGAAAGCCAAGCGCGGATTGGTTTTATACAACCCGTTATAGCTTCCCATGTCAACAACGCCGTTGTTGTGTTCTTCAATACTGCTAATCACGGTGAACACCGCCATATTGGCAACCACATAAATCAACACATAGAAGCTGAGCGATGTGAAGCTCATGGCATTATTGCCCACAATGGCCAACACAATGTAGCCGGCTTGCGAGATAGAACTGAAGGCCATGAAACGTTTCAAATCGCGCTGGCGGATGGCAAAAAGGTTGGCAATGGTAATGGACAGCACAATGACAATGAACAACAGATATTGCCAATATTCAACCATGGGCGCAAACACTTTCATCAAGATGGCACACAACGCAAAGGCTGCTGCGCCCTTGCTCACCACCGAGAGATAGCCCGTGACCGTGGTTGGCGCACCCTGATAGGTGTCGGCTGTCCAAAAATGGAACGGCACCAACGAGAGCTTGAAGCCCAGACCGCTGAAGAAAAACACCATGCCCACAATGGTTAAAGGGCTGGTGGTGATTTTCACTGCCATATCGTCGAAATAGAGAGTGCCTACTGCTGCATAGAGCAACGAAATGCCATAGAGCATCACGCCGCTCGAGAAAGTGGCCGTGAGGATGAACTTCGCTGCAGCCTCTGCCGAATTGTGGCGATATTTGTCTAAACCAACCAAGCAGGCCATGGGCACGGATGCCATTTCCAAACCTAAGAAGAACAATAAAAAGTGGTTGGCGCTAATCATCATGTTCATGCCCAAAAGGGTTGAAATAATGAGCAGATAGAACTCACCTTCCTTGAATTGCGTGTCGGGACGGCGCATCCACTCGCGACTCTGAATAAGCACAATGAAAGCACCCAACGCCAAAATGGTTTTCATCACGCCAATAGCGGCATTGGTGCAATACATTCCGCCAAAGGCTGTTGCTGTCGCTGTGGGGAAAATGTTCACCACAATGTGCACGGCCACCAACAGACACACCAATGGATTAAACCATTTGCGGGGCGACGCGCTGCTCGTTTGTCCCGCAGCAGGAAGCACCACACGAGGTGCTGTGAGGAAATCGGCAATGAAAACGATAACCAAAAGTGCCATCAAAGTCACCTCGGGTATCATATTTAAAAACTGACTATAATTGATATTCATCTTGAATGTTTCTTTATCGATTCAACTGATATTACAAAGCGGCAACCGAACCATTAAGAATGTGGTGGATAATGGGACCTACTGCACTGCTAATGATATCGTTCGCCCACAAGGGGAACATGCCTAAACCTGCAACACAGAAAATCAAGCCGCCAATGGCGAAACGCTCGTCCCAAGTGGCATCGTGAAGCTCATAAAATTTGGGATTAGCAACCTTCTGAAACAGAATCTTACCCACAACACGCAAAATATAAACGGCGGTCACAACAATCGAGGTGCAAGCAATGATGGTGCACACGCGATGGAAGGTGTCGCCATTCTGGAATGCTCCTACAAAAATGGTCATCTCGGCTACGAAACCCGAGAAACCTGGTAAACCAAGGTTGGCTAAACCCGCAACAACATAGGAGACGGAAAGGAATGGAATGACTTTCATCAAACCTCCCAAATAGCGCACATCACGCGTACCTGCACGGTGATAAATCATACCGATGCAAGCGAAGAAAAGCGCCGTCATCAATCCATGTGATAACATCTGCAACACAGCACCCGTAATGGCTGTTTGCGTCATCATGCACAATGCAAAGAGCACCATGCCGCAGTGCGACACTGAAGAATAAGCATTGATATACTTCAAATCGGTTTGCACGCAAGCTGAAAGAGCACCATAAATAACAGAGCAGGTAGTCAGTATCAAGAATATCCAAGAAAGCTGTTGAGCAGCCTCAGGCAACAGATACATCGCTATGCGGAAACAACCATAGCCACCTAATTTCATCAATACACCCGCATGAAGCATCGAAACGGCTGTTGGCGCCGAAGCATGACCATCGGGAGACCATGTGTGGAAAGGAAACAAAGCTCCAAGCACACCAAATCCAATAAAAATCAAGGGGAAGAACACCTTTTGCACGGCAACGGGAATGTTGTGCATAGCCGCAATCTCGTTGATATCCATCGTGGTGGCTCCGCTGAAATAATAAATGCCCAAAATACCTATAATCAACAAAGCACTACCACCCATCAGCATTAAGGTGAGCTTCATTGCCGCATATTCCTTAGGACCTGTACCCCAAACACCTATCAATAGATACATCGGAATAAGCGCAACCTCATAGAACATGAACATTGTAAATAGGTCGGTTGAAATGAAGAAGCCAAACACACCGATACTTAGCAACACAAACCATAAGAAATATTCTTTCTTCATGGGTTCTAACTGCCACGAAGCAAAGGTTCCTGTGAAGACAATAACGGCTGACAACAATATCATTACAACCGAAATACCATCTACACCAATACTATAAGCTATATGCAAAGGTGCAAACCAAGGCACACTATAGGTGAAAAGCATGAGATCGGTGTTCCCTGCATGGCGCAACTGGATAAAAGATATCGTGAGCCATATCGCTAACCCCAACAGAGCTGAAGCGCCTACAACCATTACACCACGCACCTGATTATCGTTTTTGGACAACCATAGACCGATGAGCATCAGGACGGGAATAACAACGAATAATGTTAATATATTCATATCTTTATTTGTCTTTTTTTTCTATTCATTATTCACTAACAATAGATGCATAGCAGCACTAAAGCTAACGCTATAGTGCCCGTGAGGAACCACGATGCATAAGCACGAACGTCACCACTCTGCCAAGGACGGATGGTCTCACCTGCCTCTTGTGCGCCCCATGCCATGAAGTTAAATGTGCCATCAATGACATGGCGATCAAACCAAGCGATGGGTTTCGAGAAACAACCAAACACAATCTTATGAGTGATAAACTGCCAAATATTGTCAATGTAGAAGCGATTTAAAGCTGCTTTATGCAACACGGGCATTCGCTTTGCCAATAAATCGGGAACGGGGTTGCGCTTAGGAAGATACATCCAAGTGGCTAAACCAATACCAATAGCTGCAGCCAAAAGACTGAACCATGCCACACTTGAGAACTCAAAGTGCTGCAAATGAATCTCCATCGATTGACCTGTTGCTGAAACAAAATGCCCAAAAGGAATCCAACCAGCAAAGATTGAGATGATGGCAAGGAACACTAAAGGCCCCCACATCACGAATGGAACTTCGGCCGGACGCTTGCGATGTTCGGGATCTAATTCATAATAGCTTTGCCCCCAGAATATCACATAATATAAACGGAACATGTAGAATGCTGTCATCCCTGAAACTAAGGTCATAAACCAACCTAAGAAAGGTGAGTACTCAAAGCATGCTGAAACAATTTCGTCTTTTGAGAAAAAACCTGCAAAAGGCCAGACACCACTAATCGCAATACAGCCAATCAGGAAACAAGCATTCGTAATGGGCATATATTTATGCAAACCACCCATATACTCTTTAAAGTTACTACCTATAATGACGATGATTGCACCAGAACATAAGAATAAGAGTGCCTTAAACATAGCATGCGTAAACAAGTGGAACATGCTGGCCATATAGCCCAAACCACCTTCATGATTGTCAATCGCATAGCAAACACCCAATGCAACCAACATATAAGCTATTTGCGAAATGGTCGAGAATGCTAAGCCTCGCTTAATGTCGCGCTGACAACAAGCAACGGCGGCTGCATAGAAAGCGGTGAACGCAGCAATATAAGCTACCCAATGTAATTGGTTGGGAGCATATTCAACCCAAATGGGGAACAAGCTGGCCACTTGGTAAACACCTGCAACAACCATTGTTGCGGCATGAATTAAAGCCGAAACAGGAGTTGGACCTTCCATCGCATCGGGCAACCAAATGTGCAAAGGGAACATTGCACTCTTACCAGCACCGCCGATAAACATCAAGAATAATGCCGTTGGCAATACCCATACATATTGTGAAGCAACACTCGCCAACTTACTAACCAATTCTGGATTAGCGTTTAAATCATAGTTGAATGTCCCCACATAGAAACTAAAGAATAAGATTCCGATGAGGAAGAATAAGTCGGCAAATCGCGTTACGATAAATGCTTTCTTTGAAGCGTGGACTGCTGCATGTTTAGGATAATAAAAGCCTATGAGCAGATAAGAGCATACACCAACTAACTCCCAAAACATATACATTTGAAAGATGTTTGTCGCAACAACTAAGCCTAACATGCTCATCGTGAAAAGCGACAAATAAGCGTAGAAACGCTGGAAGCCATGCTCGTATTCTTCAAACTTATATTTAGAATCGCGTTCTGCCATATAGCCAAATGAATAGATATGAACCATAAAACTAACTGTGGTTATAACTATCAACATCATCACGCTAATGGGCGTTAAACGGAAACCTATATTAAAAGTCAGCAACTCGGTAAACCTAAGCCAAGTAAAATTAAAGACTGTGACCGTTGGATATAACCCCGTCGTTGCATCGCGGCCTACAACAAAGAAATATTCATAGGCTGTGTAAACCGACATTGCAAAAAGTACACCCAATATGGTCGTGCCAATAAAGCCTGCAAGGGGTTTCTTCATCTTCATTCCGAGAAGTCCTAACACGAGGAAACTCAGGAAAGGAAGGAGAAGTATTAAAAATGCATAACTATATTCCATCTCTTTAGAATTTCATGTTTTCAATACTATTTACCTGATCGCTATGGAAGTTCCGATAAACATTAATTATAATGGCTAAGGCAACGGCTGTTTCTGCAGCACTCACCCCAATTGAAAATAATGTAAAGAAGAAGCCTTCTAACTGACCAGGAAAAAGAATACGATTAAATACGGCAAAGTTCAAATCTACGGCATTTAATATCAGCTCAACAGAAATCAACATTGCAATCAAATTACGTCTTGTGACAAAACCAAATACACCAATAAAAAATAAAAGTGCACTCAGAATGAAATAACATGCTACTGGAATATTCATTTTTTATCCTCCTTTCTTGCTATCATTACACCACCAATAATGCATGCCAATAAGAATACCGAAATAAATTCAAATGGCAATACATATTGATATTTATCACTCCCCAACAAGGCGGTTCCAATTTGTTGCATCGGCAATTCTGTATCGGTAGTAGAAAGCATCGCCGACATTAAGTTGCTTTTCAACAACACTGCCGCCATCACTACAAAACCAACGATACTTAATAGACAGCCTTTTAAGACACGGCTGCCTTTTATCTGCTCAACAAGACCTTGTAGGGTACGCTTAGAAACTAATTGGATAGCAAAAATATAAACCATTGTCACACCACCTGCGTAGATAGAAATTTGCACAGCACCCAAGAATGTATAATCCAAAAGGAAGTAAATACCTGCGATGCCAAACAAAACAAACAAAAGGAATGTGGCTGAACGCATAATACGCTTTGTCAGCACGCTCATGATGGCCGAACCAAGAATGACTACAGCCAAAATACAAAATACAATTAAATTCGCCATAATCTTTATTACTTGGTTTTTGTATTAAACTTACCAATCTCAATGGGGGCTCCACCCTCTATAAGATTAGGTAGACTTCCACCCTCATAAATCTCTTTATCCAAATGAAGACGCAACGTGTCTTTATCAAATACAGAGTTCTCAAAATCGTTAGTAAACTCTATCGCGTCAAAATTGCAAGAGTTAACACATAATTGGCAAAACATACAATCGCCCAAATCGTATTGATAATCATCAAGGACCTTTTTCTTGCGTCCCGTCTCAGGATTTTCTTCCATGTGCGCAAGAATCTTAATCGTGTCATTCGGACAAGCCTTCTCACACATCGTGCAAGCCGTGCACTTATAAGTTTTATCATCGTTACGCTTGAAAACAAGACGTCCGCGATGGCGCTTTGCAACATGGAGCGTTGTCTTTCTATTCTCCGGATACTGCTCTGTCGTCTTGGGCGTAAAGTATTCCTTCAAGGTTACCTTCAACCCTATGCCCAATGTCTTGAGCGCAGAAGCCACTTCTCCAAAATATGATTTTTTATTTTCCATTATAAAAAAATCGTTTATTATTTTCAAACAAGAATTAAACTAAAGCAATCCACACCGCCGTCAGTGTTAAAACAACCAACATGAACGGCATGATATACTTCCATTCTAAGGTAAGAATCTGATCAATACGCAAACGTGGAAAAGTCCAACGTATCCACATCAAAATCCAAACGATGGCAAAAGTCTTACCCATAAACCAAATAATTCCTGGGATATAGTCCATCGCAGCATTAAAACCATCCAAGCCTACAACATGTAGCGGCATCCAGCCACCTAAGAACACCGTTGCAGCAATTCCAGAGATGACAAAGAGATTTAAATACTCTGCTAAATAATAAAAACCAAATCCCATACCCGAATATTCGGTATGATAACCTGCGGTCAATTCGCTTTCAGCCTCGGCCAGGTCGAAAGGACCACGATTAGCCTCTGCATTTCCGGCAATCAAGAACACCAGGAAGGCTATCCAAGTAAAAGGCGATTGAAAAATGAGCCATGCACTACCTTGTGCACCAACGATTCCACTTATCTGCATGGTTCCGGTCAAAAGCACAGCGCTGATGATGCAAAGCCCTAACGATATTTCGTAAGAAATCATTTGCACAGCACCACGCATGGCACTCACAACGGAATACTTATTATTACTGCCCCAACCTGCTAAGAAGATGCCCAAGACACCAATACTTGAGATAGCGGTCAGCAAGAATATACCCACATTGAAGTCTAACACTTGTGCGCCATTATTCCAAGGCAAGAAAGAGAAGGTGCCAACAGAAGCAACAATGACCAACACCGGTGCAAGATAATAAAGAAACTTATCGGCTTTGTCTACCACAAAGATTTCTTTAATCAACATCTTCAACACATCGGCAAACACCTGGAATATACCCCAAGGACCAACGCGCATCGGACCTAAACGACACTGAAAATAAGCACAAACCTTACGTTCCATGAAGATTAGCACGATAGCAATCAGTGCATAGGCTGTGAGAATGCAGACGCCTACCAGTACACACTCTATCAAAATCGACCAGAAATCTCCAAGATTCAACGTGTGACGGAGAAGACTGTCAATCCAAGTTGTTACTATACTAAAATCAAACATAATTATCTATCAATATCAGGAATAACAAAATCGATTGCTGCACCTGTCGCAACAAGATCGGCCAACTTCTGTCCCTTCAACATTTTGTCGAAAGCTCCAGTTAAGGTCAATCCCATAGGACGCATTTTCAATCGATAAGGACTCTTATCACCCTTCGAATCTAAATAAACACCAAACTCACCAGCACCACCTTCTACAGAGAAGTACCACTGTCCCTCGGGCAGTTTGATAATGGGTTTCTGTTTGATGTAATATTCGCCTTCAGGAATATTATCAATGAGCTGCTCTATAATATCCAAGCTCTGATAAAGCTCTTGTATGTGAACCATATAACGCGCATAAGAATCGGCTCCATCCAAGGTAACTACATTAAAGTTAACCTTATCATACATCGCATAAGGATGATTCTTGCGCACATCATTTTTCCATCCGGCAGCACGACCTGCAGGACCTGTCACTGCATAGTTAATACAATCTTCCAAGCCCATTGGACCGACGCCGATTAAACGTTGCTGTGTGATGACATTATCGCCAAATACATCTAAATATTCTTGAACTTTCGGACGAAGGTATTTGCAGAGTGCTTTCACATTCTGAACGAAATTAGGATCGATATCATCCTGCAAACCGCCTATGCGATAATAATTCTGAATTAAGCGGCCGCCAGTGGTTTCCTCCATCACGTTGAGCACCTGCTCACGGTCGCGCATGCAATAAAGGAAAGCCGTCAAGGCGCTCAAATCCTGTGCACAGGTGCCCAAGAAAAGCAAGTGATTATCGATGCGCTGCAACTCGTCCATAATCGTGCGGATATATTGAATACGCTCGGAGAGTTCCACGCCTAAAGCCTCTTCCATCACACCCACCATGGCATGACGATGCATCATGGCACAAAGATAATTCAAACGGTCGGCAAAGGCCAACGTTTGCGGATAGGTCATGCTTTCGCACATCTTCTCCATGCCGCGATGAATATAACCCAAATGCGGATAAACATGCTTCACCACCTCACCATTCAAAACGGTTTGCAAACGAAGCACACCGTGCATGCTGGGGTGGTTGGGGCCTAAGTTCACCACAAAATCGTCGTCATCAAACAAACGATGTTGTGTCGCAACCAAATTACCGTTTTTATCTAAGTTCCACTCGGTCGTAAAATCAGTCTCAGGCTCATCCGTCGTGGGGAAAGGATTGGCTTCAGGACTTGCATCGAAACTCTTACGCAAAGGGTAACCCTTGAAATCGTTGCGCATGAAAAGGCGACGCATGTCGGGATGACCCAAGAACTTGATGCCCAAGAAATCGAACACCTCACGTTCTAACAGATTGGCTGCATTCCACAAAGGCAAAACGGAGGGAATGACATAATCCTCACCAACTTGCTTTGCAATCGTTTTCACCGAACAGCGCTCGTGGTTCTCGGTATTCTCAAGAATATAAATACAACCCAAGCCCTCTTCGCCAAAATCTTCGCCAATAATGGTAACAAGATAATCGAAATGCTTCTCGCCTTTCAGCTTCGCCATTTCCTCGGCAAAGCCATCAAATTGGAGTTCTATATTTTCTAATTTCATCTTCTCACACGTTATTCTTCTGTTAAACCTTTCTGCGGATCGAAATCAGCAGGGACATCGGTCACAATAATCGGAGCCCGTTTGCCCAACTTCTCGGTTGCGGCAAGCGTCTCGTTGCTCAATCCGTGCAAACCGCCTTTTGCCAAAGACTCGGATCTCTCCTCGGAGGTCATTTTGTGGTTGGCGCCACCAAAGAATTTTTCGACCTTCACTTTGCGCTGCAACTGCATCATGCCATACAAAATGGCTTCGGGACGTGGTGGACAACCGGGAATATACACATCGACGGGCACCAATTCATCGATGCCGCGCACCACGTTATAGCTCTTCTTAAACGGACCTCCGCTGATGGTACAACCACCTACTGCCACAACATATTTGGGCTCGGCAATCTCGTCATAAAGACGCTTAAACACCGGCGCCATCTTGTTGGTAATGGTTCCGGCACACATGATTAAGTCGGCCTGACGAGGCGAATTTCGCGTTACCTCAAAACCGAAGCGCGAGAAATCGTAGCGCGAACAACCCACGGCCATAAACTCAATTCCGCAGCACGACGTACCAAAAGTGAGCGACCACAGCGAGTTGCTGCGCCCCCAGTTAATCGCCTGGTCGAGCGAACCCACAATCACATTCGCGCCGCCCTCATTAAGCTCCTTCGTTATCTTCTCTAAATTTTCGTTATCCTTAAACTCCTGATAAGGAATGCTCTTGATGTGCGGTTTTCTTACTTCCATTCCAAAGCTCCTTTCCGCCAAGCATAAGCAAGGCCCAAAACTAACACAACCAAGAAGAAACCGATGCTAACCAAAGCAAAATGGCCTAATTCTTTCGCAACAACGGCCCATGGATAAAGAAAAACCGTCTCGATGTCGAACACCAGAAAAAGGATGGCAAAAAGATAGTAGCCCACATGCATCGGAAGCCAAGAGCTGCCGCGCGTGGGAATACCACATTCAAAAGGCTCACCCTTTACCGGATTATAAGACCGAGGACCGATTAACTTCGCAATGACATAGGCTGCCACTACCAAGACCACAGCCGTTATTAAAACGGTAATGAATAAAGTGAAATTCATAAATTTTATAACGTTATTAATAATTCGCCTCACAAGGTAGATAGCTAATCTACCTCAAATCGCTGCAAAGGTAACAATAATATTATAACTATAACGCGATTTAAATAAAAAAATGCAAGGTGGAGTTTACAAAAGACGATTACCCAAATGCTTCCACGCCACTCCATCCTGCTTTCGCACGCCCCCCACTCCACATCATGCCATCGGCTACCACTTTTCACTTCGCCAACAATTCCGACACCATCAATATTCCCCAGAAAGGCCTTATCGGAAAATGCACCACGTTTGCGGAACTTCCGCAAATATTGCACAAAAACGCATCTTGCTTGCGGAACTTCCGCAAATATTACACAAAAATGAATTTTGTTTGCGGAACTTCCGCAAATATTGTGCAAAAACGTATCTCACTTGCGGAACTTCCGCAATGATTACACAAAACTGCATCCTATTTGCGGGCGAACCGCAAATATTAAACAAAAACGTTTCTTATTTGCGGAAGTTCCGCAAATATTGCACAAAAATGCATCTTGCTTGCGGAAGTTCCGCAAATGGCATGCAAATTAAGAATACACCTTATTATATTATAGCACCTTTCGCACGATAGGCAACAACAAGCTATCGTAGAAAAGCGAAGTCGGCACAAAAAAGAAACAAGGAGCATCTCAAAACGAGATACCCCTTGCCCACAAATGAAAAAAAATGTCTTATGCTTCTGCTGTTGCTTCAGTAGCGGGCGCTTCAGCAGCCGGTGCTTCTTCAGTTGCCTTAGCAGCAGCTTCGGTTGCTTCTACTGTTGTTTCAGTTGCCTCGGCAGCAGCTTCATTCGCCTTTGCAGTTGCTTCAGCCTGTGCAGCTTCGGCAACAGCCTTTTTCTCAGCCACCTTCTTTGCAATAGCTTCGTTCATTTTCTTCTCAGCTTCGAGCTCAGCCTTCACAGCTGCAGCCTTAGCCTTAGCTTCTCCTTCGCGAATAGCCTCGAAACCTTTCAGCTTGTTTTCTTTCCAAGCGTCGAATTTCTGTTGAAGAGTGGCCTCGTCAAAAGCGCCTTTCTTCACGCCACCACGAAGGTGCTTCATCATGTAAACGCCTTCTCGCTTGAGAATGTTACGAACGGTGTCAGTAGGCTGCGCACCAGTTTCTACCCAATAAAGAGCGCGTTCGAAATTCAAATCTACGGTAGCAGGATTGGTGTTAGGATTGAACGTACCAATCTTCTCAGTAAATTTACCATCACGTGGAGCTCTAACGTCGGCGATAACAATGCTATAAAAAGCATAGTGCTTTCTACCGCCACGTTGCAATCTGATTCTTGTTGCCATTTGTTTTTATTGATTTAATTTGAATTGAATGCTGCCATCACGTGGCAGCGCGTGCAAAGTTAATTAAAATATCATCGAAAGCTGCAACCGCAAGGGTTACAGCTTTGTTATTTTCAATCTTTTAACAGAATGTATCTACCATAGAAAGCGTCTTAGTGTTCGTCTTCGCGCATATTGTCGTTGTTCTCGGTCAGCTTCTCAACGTCGGGAAGATGGAATTCGTAGTTGCGATTGAACACCTCTTTCACCTTATTGATTTCTAAGAACGTGGTGCCACTGTCTTCGCTCAGATTTCCGCTGAGATAGGCAATCTTGTCTTCGTCTTGAATGTAGCCTTTTTGACGCAGCATGCGCAACGCAGCCAAGAACATGTATTGCGCACTCACTTGCGCACGCTGATAGATGGGGATGACGCCATAGCTGAGGTTGAGCCAGCGCTGCGTTTTTTCTTTATAGCAAATGGCCAGCACGGGAACGGGACCGCGGAATGCGGCCAAATTGCGCGCCGTTTGTCCGGTTGCACTGTCGGTGATAATGCCGGCTACGCCTAATTTGCGTGTGGCATCAATGGCTGTGTGCGAAAGGAATGTGCGCAGGTCGTGCTCGTCGGCCTCCCACGGTGCTTCTATTTCGTGTATTCTCGATTTGTCCTTTTCGGCTTGTTCGGCAATGCGAGCCATGGTTTGCACCGCCTCGACGGGATATTTTCCGCTGGCCGTTTCGCCGCTCAGCATCAACGCATCGGTGCGATAATAAATGGCATTGGCAATGTCGGTTACTTCGGCACGCGTCGGCCGCGGATTGTTGATCATCGTGTGCAACATCTGCGTTGCCACAATCACCGGACGACGCATCTCAACACACTTGCGAATGATGTTGCGCTGAATGCCCGGAATGCGCTCAATGGGCACTTCGATGCCCAAATCGCCGCGCGCAATCATGATGCCGTAGGAGGCTTCGATGATTTCGTCGATATTGTCGACGCCCTCCTGGTTTTCAATCTTGGAAATGATTTTGATGTCGCTATGATGCTCATCCAAGATCTTTTGCACGGCTTTCACGTCGTCGGCATTGCGCACGAAGGAATGGGCAATGAAATCAATGTCCAGCTCGATAGCCAGCAAGATGTTCTTTTTATCCTTTTCGGTGAGCGCAGGCAAATCGATGTGCTCGCCCGGGATGTTCACACTTTTATGCGAACCCAACACGCCGTCGTTCTGCACCTGTGCCACCACCATGGGGCCGTCGCATTCGATGACCTTCATGTCGAGCTCGCCATCGTCGAAGAGCATGTCGTCGCCCACTTTCACATCTTTGGCAATATCGCGATAAGAAACGTTGATGATATCGTGCGAAGAGTCCATTTCGGGGCGACCAAAGATTTTAACGATGTCGCCAGCTTTGTAGCTCAAGGGTTCATCGACACCAGTTGTGCGCACTTCGGGACCTTTTGTATCAATCATAATCCCAATATGCGGCGACACAGCCCGCACATTCTTCACAATGGTTCGAATACCTTCTTGTGTAGCGTGCGCCGTGTTCATGCGCACCACATTCATGCCCGTAAAAAATAATTTTCTGATGAAATCCTGATCACATCTGCGGTCGCTAATCGAAGCTACAATTTTTGTTTGTTTCATATCGCTGTTAAAATTTGCCTACAAAGTTAGCGCAATTCTACCATACAACAAAGCTTTTGCTTGTTTTTTAAACGGTTGGAAAACAGAGATGCCCTAAGCGCCATGCAAATAATACAGAGCGATTAAAATGGCGGCTACAGCCAGTGCCACAATCACTTTAAAGACGCAACCGGTGATTTTTTTAATCACGAAAATGCCCACGACGAGGGCAATGAGAATGAAAATATAATACAAGAAATTATCCATACTTTATTTGTTGATTTTATTTAAATACTGTTCTGAATGCGGGTGGAATGGGCGTGGCAAACTCCATTCGGCGATGCGTGACGGGATGATAGAAACACAGGATGTAGGCATGCAGGCAGAGCCGGCCGATGATGTCGTCGCCGTTGCCATATTTCACATCGCCGCAGACGGGATGTCCCATGTCGGCCGAATGCACGCGAATTTGGTTCTTGCGCCCTGTCTCCAAACGATATTCCACCAAAGAATAGCGTGGCGACCGTGCTAAAACGTGGAAATGCGTAACGGCATATTTTCCGCCATTATCCACGGGAGATGAGTAGGTGAAATAGGCTTTATTGTCCTTCAACCAATTAGCAATTACGCCATCCGTCTCGCACATTTCGCCCGACACAACGGCCACATAGCGCCGGTCGTAGACAATGTTGTGCCAATCCTCTTCCAGCAGCAGCTCGGTGCGTTTGTCTTTGGCGTAGACCATCAGCCCACTGGTGTCGCGATCGAGTCTGTGCACCACATGCGCCGTGCATTTCTGGCGCGTCTGCTTGAAATAGTCATCCAGGATGGCTTTCACATTGAGCGACGAATGGCCGGCAGCCATCGACAGCACACCCACATTCTTTTCGATCACCACGAGATACTGGTCTTCGTAGACAATCTTCACATAGCGATTTTTAAAGATGCTGTTGTTCTGTTTGGTACGGCTCACGGTCACTTTCTGCCCAGCTTTCAACGGATAGTCAAACTGCGTCACCACTTTTCCATCCACGCGGATGCCGCGCCCTTGCAACGTGGCTTTCACCTTCGAGCGGCTCAGATGATGCACGTGCTGCAACAGCCAATCCAACAAGGGAGCAGGCTGCTCCACACGGAAATGGTCGTAATCGCCCGGCCGCTGATAAAGGTTCTGCATCACAAACTAATTTTTTTCTTCACGGCCTTGCTTTCGTTGCTCATGCGATCGACCGCCGTCACAACGTAAACCCACTTATGCCGGCCGCCTTCGTAGGGCAATTTATAGTAGCAATCGGTGGTGATGGCGGCAATTTTCGAAGCATCATCCAACGCCACCTTCTCGCCCTTTTCAAAGCGATAAACCACATAGCGCACGGCCTCATCGCCCCATTTCTTGGCCTTGGGCGCCTGCCAAAACAGCACATAACCATCGTTGGTCCACACGGGCTTCACCCGCTTGGGCTTCTTGGGCGCTTTGTCGTCGAGGAAAGGCATGCGCGGCTGCAACGCAGGATATTTCCAATAGTTTTCGCGCATGAGCGTGGCATAATTGCCCACGTTGTCGCAGAAATTCTTTGCATACCACAACACCGTGCCGCAAACATTGCGCATTTGTCCTTGCAACTTGCGTTTCAACGGCAACTGATGGCTGTTAGGATTTTGCGGATCGGCATTGCGCACGGTGTTGTCCACGCTCTCGCCGATATACAAAGGCCGATTGCCCGCATTGCGGTTCCACCACGTGATGAGCTCTTTGTAATCGGCCACGGGATGACCCACCTGCCAATACAACTGCGGCACGCAATAGTCCACCCAGCCATTGTTCACCCACAACAGCACGTCGGCATAGAGGTCGTCATAGTTTTGCAGGCCCTTCGTGGCACTGCCGCCGGCCCAACTCGTCTGGTTGCGATAGATGCCAAAGGGCGAAACGCCGAATTTCACCCACGGCTTCACGGCATGAATGCTGTCAGCGAGCTCCTTGATAAACAAATTCACGTTGTAGCGCCGCCAATCGCCGCGATCTTTAATGCCGTTGCCATAGGCCGCATACGCATTGTCGTCGGGAATGGCGAGCCCTGCCACAGGATAGGGATAGAAATAATCATCGATATGAAAACCATCCACATCATAGCGCCGCACGATGTCGGCCGCCACTTTGCAAATATACGTGCGGTTGGCGGGCTGTCCGGGGTTCATGATGAGCTGCTCGCCATAGGCAAACATGCCGCCGGGGTTTTTGATGGCCACGTGATTGGCCGCCAGTTCCTGCGTGCCCTTGGTTTTGGCGCGGAACGGATTAATCCACGCGTGCAGCTCCATGCCGCGCCGATGGCATTCGGTCACCATCCATTGCAAAGGGTCCCAAAACGGATTGGGAGCCAAGCCCTGTTGGCCTGTCAAATAGCGGCTCCATGGCTCGAGCGGGCTGTCGTAGAGCGCATCGCACTCGGCCCGCACCTGAAAGATGATGGCATTCACGCCGTCGCGCTGCAACTCGTTCAACTGCTGAGTGAGCTGGCGTTGCATCTCGTCGCGGCCAAGCCCTTTAAACTGTCCGTTGACACACTGAATCCACGCGCCGCGGAACTCACGTTTTTGTTGTGCGCCGAGCGTCAGCACCTGCAGCAACAAGCAAAATAGGAGGAATAATTTTGTTCGATTCATATCGGTTTGATTTTTTCAGCCGCAAAAATAATAAAAAAATGTAGGATTTCGCAGTCCAAACGCCAAGAAAGCCATTTTCTTAGCATATTCAGCCGAAAACCCACGCCAGAAATGCGCTTTTCGGGATGTGTTTTCCGTTTTTGTCCGTCGGCAGAGCCTCTTCCGGCAATCATTTTTCGTTTTTGTCTGTCGGCAGAGCCTCTTCCGGCAATCATTTTCCGTTTTGTCCGTCGGCAGAGCCTTTGCCGACGGACATGCAACAAGGTATAGTGGCCGACATGGCAAGCCTGCAATATAGCTGCGACTGACGTAGCCCGCTAATTTAACATACCCTTGTCTGGCACGGCAAATATCACTAAAATCTTGATTATCTCGTTGCAAAGCCGTGCCTACTTCAGTTATTTTTTGTACTTTTGCAGCACATTTAATATAGGATAATTAAGGAAAGAACATGCAGGACATTAGAAATATTGCGGTGATTGCGCACGTCGATCACGGAAAGACAACGCTGGTGGACAAAATGATGCTGGCCGGAAAGTTGTTTCGTGAAGGGCAGGATAACAGTGGCGAAGTGCTCGACGCCAACGATTTGGAACGCGAACGCGGCATCACCATTCTCTCGAAGAACGTGTCGATTACTTGGAAAGGCACGAAAATTAACATCTTGGACACGCCGGGCCACTCGGACTTTGGCGGCGAAGTGGAACGTGTGTTGAACATGGCCGATGGCTGTTTGTTGCTCGTCGATGCCTTCGAAGGCCCCATGCCACAAACACGTTTCGTGCTGCAAAAGGCGTTGCAATTGGGTTTGAAGCCCATTGTTGTGGTCAACAAGGTGGACAAGCCCAACTGCCGGCCCGAGGAAGTTTATGAGATGGTGTTCGATTTGATGTGCGACCTCAATGCCACCGAAGAGCAGTTAGACTTCGAGGTGGTTTATGGTTCGGCCAAAAACGGTTGGATGGCTGCCGATTGGAAGCAACCTACCGACAACATCGATTACCTGTTGGATAAGATTGTGGAGGTTATTCCCGCGCCCAAACATATCGACGGCACACCACAGATGCTGATTACATCGCTCGACTATTCGAACTACACGGGGCGTATCGCCGTTGGGCGCGTGCATCGCGGCACACTCAAGAGCGGGCAGAACATCACTATTTGCCACCGCGACGGCACACAAGAGAAGACGAAGATTAAAGAACTGCGCACCTTCGAAGGGATGGGGAGCACGCCTGCCGAGAGCGTAAGCAGCGGTGATATCTGCGCGGTTGTAGGTTTAGAACGCTTCGAAATCGGCGACACCATTGCCGATTGGGAAAATCCCGAGGCATTGCCTCCCATTGCTGTCGACGAACCTACGATGAGCATGCTCTTCACCATCAACGATTCGCCTTTCTTTGGTCGCGAAGGAAAGTTCTGCACCTCTCGTCACATCAACGACCGACTCAATAAAGAGTTAGAGAAGAACCTTGCACTCCGCGTGCGTCCGTTCGAAGACACGACCGATAAATGGATTGTCAGCGGCCGCGGTGTGCTCCATCTCTCGGTGCTCGTCGAGACCATGCGCCGTGAGGGATATGAGCTGCAAGTGGGACAACCACAGGTGATTTATAAAGAAATCGATGGCGTGAAGTGTGAGCCCATCGAGGAGCTATCCATCAACGTGCCGCAAGACTACTCCAGCAAGATGGTTGATATGGTGACGCGTCGCAAAGGCGAACTCACCGGCATGGACACTGAAGGCGATCGCGTCAACATCACATTCGAGATTCCTTCACGTGGAATCATCGGCCTGCGCACCAATGTGCTCACCGCATCGCAAGGAGAAGCTATCATGGCTCACCGCTATAAAGAGTATCAACCCTTCAAAGGCGACATCACACGCCGACTGAATGGCTCGATGATTGTCATGGAGACGGGCACGGCCTACGCTTATTCGCTCGACAAGTTGCAAGATCGCGGAAAATTCTTCATCGACCCAGGTGAAGAGGTCTACGCCGGGCAAGTGGTCGGAGAGCACGTACACGACAACGACCTCGTCATCAACGTCACAAAAGCAAAACAGCTTACCAATGTCCGCGCGAGTGGTTCCGACGACAAGGCGCGCGTCATTCCTAAGACCGTGATGAGTCTTGAAGAATGTCTCGAGTATATCAAAGCCGACGAATACGTCGAAGTGACACCCAAGAGCATGCGCATGCGCAAAATCATCCTCGATCACACAGAGCGCAAGCGTGCCAATAAAGAATAAACGTTTAAAAACATCATTCACACATGACCGGATTGTATATTTTCGCAGCGCTGATTATCATCGCGCTTGCAGGATGGGCCGTTGCCGAGTTAAAGGCAAAGACCATCCACTTTGAACATTCAGAAGCTGAAAAAGAAGAGGCCGAACTCCTCTACGAAGAGCAGAAAGAGCATGGTTTCAGAGAGCAAAACCTTGACGATTTGCTCGAGCACAACAGCACCAAAGGCTACGATGCAGTATAGTTGGTTGTAAGCCTTGCACAGGCATTCTTCCTGCGTGCAACACATCAAAAAGACGAGTGCTTCATCATGGATTTCTCCAATGATGAAGCACTCGCTTGTTCGTGCCGCATCAAAACGCAATGTCAAGACCGGCATCAACCACCGTGTAGTCTTTGCGCACGGGCACGATAGGCGAAGTGTCGTAAATCAAGCGATAAGTACCCCGAATGCCTATCTTGGGCGTGACATGATAAGCCACATCAACTGCGCCACCAAAGCGCGCGGCCTTAAAATAGCTATCGGGCTTACCCTGATGTATGGCAGTGGCGGTAAATTCCCAATGTTCACCTATCGAATGTCTGAAACTCAGCGACACATGGCTCTTCACACTGCGGCTATAGGCGTTGTCGTCGACACCCGCGGGGGCATCGGGATAGGCCCATTTCTCAAACTCATAAAACATGCCAACCGCCGCAAACATCAGACAGTGTTCGCTGTTCACTAAGCGATAGCGCGACTGCAACCCACTCGACACTTTGAACGTCATGCCACGGCTCCCGGCCCACTGAGATTCGGCGTAGGGATAAACTTCAAACGCATGGCTCAGCAAGTAGCGATATTCCGCGTGCACGTAACCCCCACTCACCGTCACTTTCCTTCCATAAGTCGAAAACTCCAACTTGTTGATGAGATTGACTACGCGATTGCGGTTAATCAGCAAATTCAAATTGGCGGTGTTCTTCAGCGTCAGCACATTCTCCTTCTCTGTCTTGAAGTCAACCACCGGCTGCAACGATCCTTGAATAGTCTTCGTGCTGTCGATAACCATCGTCATATTTTCCGTGAAAAGCATCTGTGCACGCATAGGAAGCGCAAGCAACAGCCCCAACCAAACATAGAGCATCCTATTCGCCCACGTGCAATTTTCCATTAAAACCTTTCGTTTCATTCTGTTACGTCTTATCATAAATGATTTGCGGCTGCAAAGGTAACGATAAAACCTCACATCACCAAATGATAGCGCTCCTTTCATTTCCGCAGCACCCCTTCTCACCTGTCTTCGCTTGTGCCGGATGACCGCAGAAGCCCTCGCTGCAAATGCTCGCTACAGCTGCATTTACCTACTTTTAGGTATTGCCTACCTCCCCCACTGTCGCTACCTTTGCGTCATCAAATCCATCAATCAAACAGTATGCACATACTCCACAACAGACTATCCCTACTTAGTCTTCTCTTCTTAGCATCGTTAGCCACGATGGCGCAGACAACAACCACCAACACAGCTACGACCAAACGTGACTCGCTGAAACCACAAAAGCACATCGGTGACGAAACCATCCTCCTACAAGGAATTACCGTCATGGGACGTAACGAAGCGCGCCAGTTGCGCGAAAGCGGCATGCCCGTATCCGTGATGACATCGAAAGAGTTGCAGGGTACCGCCTCATCTATGAACGATGTGTTGGCGCGCGTCGCAGGTGTCACCATTCGCAATACGGGCGGCGTCGGCAGCGCATCAAGGCTCTCTGTGCGCGGTTTGGAAGGAAAGCGCTTGGGCCTATTCGTCGATGAGACAGCGATGAATCAATTCAGCAATTTCATCACGCTCAACGATATACCTACCGATATGATTGCGCGCATCGAAATTTACAAAGGCATTGTTCCCTATAAGTTCGGCGGCAGCGCATTAGGCGGTGCAATCAATGTCGTGACGAAGGAATATCCGCCTATCTATTTCGATGCATCATACGAGATTGGCTCGTTTAACACTCACCGCCTCAACACCGTGTTCAAGCGCACGTATGCGCCGTCAGGGTTGCAATTCGGCATGGGCGGTTTCTTCACCTATTCGGCAAACAACTATTACATGACACTCCACAATTTGGGCGATTTGCGTGTGAGGCGCAACCATGATGCCTTTCGAAAGGGTGTTATCGCGGGGAGCATCAAAGCCACTAAGTGGTGGTTCGACGAGTTGAAAGCCGAACTTATCTACACCGCCACGCATCAGCAGTTGCAGGGCATCGACTTAGACGTGCGTGAGGCCTACACCCATTCGCAAGCTATCGCCACCTCACTCAAAGCCAAGCGTGAGACGTTTTTCATCGACGGACTGGCTTTCGATTTCGAAGCAGCCTTCGATATCGGAAACTACGGCGTCAGCGATTACGCAAAAACCGTTTACGACTGGTTTGGCAACAGCCGCCCATCGCAATCGCCCCTCGGCGGCGAAACCAGCACGCATCCTTATGACGGACACAACAAGAATCTCGATGGCACCGGCAAGCTTAATCTCAACTACACCATCAATCGGCATCACTCCCTCAACCTTAATCTCTATGAAGCCTACACGAAGCTCAAGCCGCACGATGAATTAATGGACGCGGCCTATGGTTTCCGTACGCAATTCGACAGCTATATGAACAGCCTCACTGCCGGACTGTCCTACGACCTCCTCCTATTCCGCGATCGCTTTCAAAGCGCATTCACCCTCCGCAGCTATCACTATCATTCGTCCACCGAGAAACTCCCCTCCTTCTACGTACCGACGCCCGAGCAAGTGCGCGTCACCAAACACTCCTTCGGATGGAACGAATCCATGCGTTATCGTCTCACCCCCGAACTCATGTTCAAAGCGTCGTATAGCGATGAAATGCGCATTCCCAGCGATGAGGAACTTGTCGGCAACGGCTATTCCATCCTGCCTTCCCCAACGCTCAAACCCGAGCATGTGCGATCCTGCAACCTCGGCGCACTCTATCGGCGCACGCTGAAGACCGACGGCATCTTCGAAGCAGAGGTCAACGGCTTCTATACGCATCTCACCGACATGATTCGTTACACGCCGTCGATGGTTCCCACACTCGCGCAATACGTCAATGTCGGCGAAACCACCACTTACGGCATCGAAGGCGAAGTTAAGTGGGACGTGTTGCCGTGGCTCTATACCTACGCCAACGCCACTTATCAGAATTTGCGCGATACGCAACGCTTCACCGAAGGTTCAACCGTGCCCAACCCCACTTATCGTAAGCGCATCCCCAACATACCTTATCTTTTGGGCAACGCCGGTATCGAATGTCACCGCGAAAACCTCATTGGCAAGCGCAGCAATACTCGTTTCCTCATCGATGCTTCCTATGTGCACCAATACTTCTATGACTACGAGATGACCATTTACCAAGATCGCAAAATTCCAACAGCAATCACCTTCGACACGGCGCTCGAACACAGCGTGATGAACCAAACACTCACGTTCAGTCTCAAAATCAAGAACGTGCTCAACCGTGAAGTGGTGAGCGAACTCAATCACCCGCTCCCGGGGCGTTATGTAGCCTTCAAAGTACGCTACTTACTGCATTGAGCCACTCCTACCCCATCGAACATTCACAATTTTATGTAATATAAAAACAAAACGTATGAACAAACATCTTTTATTCAGTGCTTTTGCACTCATGTGCTGCTTGACAGCGTGCGAAAAGAACGACGATCCAACACCGGCTCCGCAGCCATCGCGCATCGGCGGCACACTCGTCATGGCGACAACCGTTCTCAATCCCAGCGGAAACTCCGGCAGCTGTTATGTACAGACGCTAACCGACACCGCAGCCGTTTCCATCGACAACAACCGCGCGATACCGGGCGGATTTGGCAATCCTTTCACTGTGCAAGGCAAGAATGTTTACATCTTCCCCGATTACATGGGGCAGTCAAAAGCAGCGTTACAGCGCTTTGTCATCGACGCCAACCATCAGCTCGTGAAGGCCGGCGAAATGATGTTGCCGGCCGGTTCTGCAGCTTCGCAGGTCATCGAAGTAAACGATCACACAGCTTATGTTTCGTGCCAGAACTTAGGAAAAGTGCTCGTCTTCGACTTTAAACAGATGAAGCAAACCGGCGAAATCGATTTAAACAGTCTGTCGGGTGCAGGAGTACGCGTAGGTCCCTCGTGCATGATTGTGCGCGACGGGAAAGTATTCATCGCGCTCTCACAATTCAATGCACAATGGATGCCGGCTAAAAACAGCATCGAGTTTGCCATGGTGGATGCACAGACCAATCGCCTCGAGAAGCACATCAAGAATGAATCACTCGGTTTGGCGTTCCCCACACGCCCCATCGACAGTGGAACGCTCTTTATGGATGAGAAAGGCGACATCTACTTCGCATGCATCGGCTCGTTTGGTTTGGTTCCCGGCATCAACGCCGGCTTTGCACGCATCAAAAAGGGCGAAACCGACATCGATCCCACCTATAGCATAAGGCTTGATCAGACCAACATCGAAGGGCTCAACATCAAGGCCAACTACGTGGCGAGCCTTAAGTATGCCGGCAATGGCATCGCTTACGGACATGTGAGCAGCAACGCGTTAGACCCATCGGCAACAGCCAACCCTTACAGCGCGAAGACATCCGTCGCAGTGGCCGTTGATCTCTATCACAAAACCATCACGGCCATCAAAGGAATCCCCGTGTCAAGTCCCCACGGTCTCGCCGTCACGAAATACAACGATCTCATCATTTTCGGTTGTTCGAGCGACAACGCCACAGGCTTCTTCTACTATGACACAAAGACGAAACGCGCCCGTGGTCCCGTCATCAAGACTGCCGGCAATCCCATGCACATCGAATATATCAAAGATTAAAATACGCCAATCGTCATGCTTCACGCCTGCAACAGCGTGACCATACGATAACGTAAAAGCATCAAAATAAACGATGAGGGTGTGTCAAAATGTACACATCCTCTTTTTATGCACAAAGCCCCGACTTTCTCAAGCCAGGGCTTTGCTATTTCCTAAAGTTTTT
>ERZ772967.737-NODE-737-length-24523-cov-8.711950_pt1 | contig 24523 bp, 26 predicted proteins | sample MGYA00511677_ERZ772967 | MGnify/ENA primary metagenome ERZ772967 (study PRJEB29015, sample SAMEA2737931) | human oral metagenome | biome: human oral; feature: human-associated habitat; material: dental | place: China | collected 2146 ...
GGTACTGCGGCAGCAGTGCCCCGAGCACCTCCTCGGCATTCGGCTCATAGATGTACTGTGCCTGCACATGCGCCGCGTTTTCGCTCTCCGCCTCAAAGGGCAGGAGCTTGACGATCTCGGGGACGCAGGTGATCGCCGAGACAAAGCGCGTATAGACCATGTAGACTTCCTTCACGCCGCCCGCCTCGAACGCACCGATGACCTGCGCCGCGAGCTTCTGTGCGTGGCGTGCCTTCGGACGCTCGCTGATGCCGACGCGCTGATGAACGATGTCAAAGCCGCGATTCTTGAAGAAATCGCGCGACTTGCGCCCGACCGCGACGATCTGCGTGTTCGCCTTGTCCTCGACGAGCGTCATCGCCGTCTTGAGCGCGTTGCTGGAATACGCACCCGCGAGACCTTTGTCCGCCGCCATGACGAGGATGAGGCGTTTGCCGCCCGCGTGCTGCTCAAGCAGCGGATGCGAGACGCCGCTCGCCGCAGCCGCCACGCTCCGAATGACCGCAGCGGTCTTCTCGGCATAGGGACGGTTGCTGTTCGCCGCCTCCTTGGCACGGCGCAAGCGCGAGGTCGCGACCATGTCCATGGCGTTCGTGATCTGCTGGATGCTCTTGACGCTGCGGATGCGCCGACGGATGTCCTGTAAATTTGCCATATACAGTCACCTCTCCTTTACGCTTCTTTGTAGGAGATGGTGTCCTTGAACTCCGCAATCGCCTTCGTGATGTCCGCCTCAAGCGCATCGTCGAGCTTCTGCTGCGACGTGATCGCCGACGCGATCTCCGGATGCGAGGCACGCATGAACTTGAGGAAGTCCGTGTGGAACGTGACAACCTTGCCCACGGGGATGTCCGTGAGGTGTCCGCGCACCGCCGTGAAGATGACAAGCACCTGCTCGGCAACGGAGAGCGGGCTGTACTGCGCCTGCTTCAGCGTCTCGACCATGCGTGCGCCGCGGTCGAGCTGCGCCTTCGTCGCCTTGTCGAGGTCGGAGCCGAACTGGGCAAATGCCGCCAGCTCGCGGTACTGCGCGAGATCCAGACGCATCGTGCCCGCGACCTGCTTCATCGCCTTGATCTGCGCGGAGCCGCCGACACGGGAGACCGAGAGACCGACGCTGATCGCCGGGCGGATGCCCGAGTAGAACGAGTCGGTGTCCAGCATGATCTGACCGTCCGTGATCGAGATGACGTTCGTCGGGATGTACGCCGAAAGGTCGCCCGCGAGCGTCTCGATGATCGGCAGTGCCGTGATGGAGCCTGCGCCGAGTGCGTCGGAGAGCTTCGCCGCGCGCTCGAGGAGGCGGGAGTGTAAGTAGAACACGTCGCCCGGGTATGCCTCGCGTCCGGGCGGACGGCGCAGCAGCAGCGACATCGCGCGGTACGCAGCCGCGTGCTTCGAGAGGTCGTCATAGACGCAGAGCGCATGACCGCCCTTATACATGAAGTACTCCGCCATCGCAACGCCCGCATACGGAGCGAGGTACTGGAGCGGTGCGCTGTCCGCAGCCGTTGCGGCAACGACGATGGTGTACTCCATCGCACCGCCGTCCTCGAGCGTCTTCACGACGCGTGCAACGGTCGATGCCTTCTGACCGATGGCGACGTAGACACAGATACAGTTCTGCCCCTTCTGGTTCAGAATCGTATCGACGGCGATTGCCGTCTTGCCCGTGCCGCGGTCGCCGATGATGAGCTCGCGCTGTCCGCGTCCGATCGGGACGAGCGCGTCGATTGCCTTGAGACCCGTCTGCAGCGGCTCGTGAACACTCTTGCGGTCTGCAATACCGGGCGCCGGCGACTCGACGGGGCGGAACTCCTTCGTGTCGATGGGTCCCTTGCCGTCGATGGGGCGGCCAAGCGCGTCCACGACGCGGCCGATCATCGCCTCGCCGACGGGCACCTGCATGATGCGCCCCGTGCGCTTGACGGTGTCGCCTTCCTTGATGAGGGTATCGCCGCCGAGCAGAACCGCGCCGACGCTCTCCTGCTCAAGGTTCAGAACGAGGCCGTAGACATCGTTGCCGAAGTCCAGCAGCTCGCCCGCCATCGCCTTGTCCAGCCCGTAGATATGGGCAATGCCGTCGCCGACCTCAAGAACCGTGCCGACATCGTTGACGTTCAGATCGACATCATAGTTCTTGATCCGTTCCTTGATTATGGAAGTAATCTCTTCCGGATTCATTTTCATATTTCGCTGTCACCCCGCTAGTTCGCCATTAACTCTGCCGTCATTGCTGCGAGACGCCCCTTGATGCTGCCGTCGATGCGGCGGTCGCCGATGCGCACCACCACGCCGCCGATGAGCGAGGGATCGCGGTGCTCGCGCAGGGATACCTGCTTGCCCGTAATGCGTTCGAGTTTCTCCGTCAGCTCCTTCAGCTGCGCGGACGTGAGCGCGTCCACCGTCGTGACATCCGCCACGGCGATGCCGAGCTTCTCGTTCGAGAGCTGACCGAAGATCGCGTGGATCGCGTCGAACACCATCATGCGCCGCTTGTCGATGAGCAGCAGGAGGAAGTTCAGCACCGTCTCACGCACGCCGCCCTCGAACACCTCCTTCAGGAGGGACTTCTTGTCCTCCGGCTGGATGTTCGGGTTGCAGAGATACGCCTTCAGCTCCGGGCAGTCATGATAGAGCTGCTGCACCTTCGCCAGATCTGCACCGTACTCCTTGAGCGCATGATCCTCACAGGCAAGCTCGAAGATTGCGCGTGCGTACTTGCGTGCAAGTTCCATGTTCAGCATGGCGCATCACCAATCTTTTTTGCGTCGAGTTTTGCGATAAACTCGCCGATGATGGCATCGTTGTCCTTCTCGTTCAGATTCTTTTGGATGATTTTGCCCGCCGCCGCGAGCGACAGGGCGACAACCTCTGCCTTCAGCTGCTCGACCGCATGGGCGCGCTCGCGCTCCATCTGAACCTCGGCCGCCTTCTTCATCTGTTCGATCTCGCGCTTCGTCGCCTGGATGCTCGCCTCGCGCTCCTCGCCGGCACGCTTCTCCGCCTGATCGACGATCTCCTGTGCCTTCGTACGCGCGGCGGCAAGCTGTGCCTTGTACTCGCTGAGCGTCGCCTCGGCAGCAGCCGCATCCGCGTCCGCCTTTTCGATGCTCTCGGCGATCTTTGCCCGGCGCTCATCCATCATGCGGACAATCGGCTTGTACGCCACCGCACGCAGGAGTGCAACGAGAATCAGGAAGTTGATGATTTGGACAGGCAGCGTCCCGTTGAGATCAATCAGCCCTTGCGTAATTTCACTCAATTCCTATGCCCCCTTTGCAAAATCCATGCTGTATCTCAATTACTTAATCAGCGGATTTGCGTAGAGCATGATGATGCCGAAAACGACGCCGATGATGGCAAGCGCCTCGATCAGACCGACCGAGATCAGCGTACGTGTAAAGAGAACGCCGCCCGCCTCCGGCTGACGTGCCAGACCCTCGATGAAGCGACCCGTGACAAGACCGTCACCGATGCCCGCGCCAATCGCGGCAAGACCAAAGCAAAGACCCGCACCGATAAGAGCGCCTGCGACCATGATTGCGTTTTCCATGAAAAGATCCTCCTTAAACAGTTGAACAAAATTCTAGATATGCGCCTTTGCGCAAGAAAACTTAGTGACCGCCGTCGGTCTTAATTGCTGCACCGATGTATGCCGTCGAGAGCATCGTAAAGACGAGCGCCTGCACAATGCCGACGAACACACTGAACGCCAGCCAGATCACCGAGGGGATGGTGGAGCCATTCCCGAGAAGCTGCAGCAGGATGTGAATCAGAATCTCACCCGCCAAGATGTTGCCGAATAGACGAAACGACAGCGTGATCGGTTTCGCAACCTCCTCGACAATGTTGATGATGATGAACGGTGCGACCGGCTGGAAGAAATGTGCCACATAGTGCATTCCCTTCACCGCAAGTCCCAGCACGTGCATCATGACGATGACCAGCAGAGCCAGTCCCAATGTGGTGTTCAGATCGTTTGTCGGCGATGCCATCGTCGGAATCAGACCGATCCAATTCGACACGAGGAGGAACAGGAACAGCGACACGATGAACGTGGACAGGAATCCACGCCCGCGCGGGCCCATATTCTCCTCGACCTGATCGTGCAGTGCCTCGATCACCGTCTCCAGCATCATCTGCCAGTTCGACGTCGGCACAACCCTGAGGTTGCGCGTCGCGAGCCAGCCGATGAAGAGGACGACGACCATCGAGATCCACGTCATGACCAGAGTCTGTGAATTGAAGGTAAATCCGGCGATCTGCACTGCCTCGCGAACACCGATTTCGTGCATAACCTCAACCTCCCTCGGGGGAATCCCCCACCTTACATCCCGAAACCGCCATCAGCGATCCCGTCTATCGGCGCGTATCGTCCGCACAATCAGCTGCACCATCATGATCGCGTACATCAGGAGAAATCCTCCCACCGCCGCAAAGAAATCGTGCACGCCCGCCGTCGTCGCTGCCCAGAGAACAGCACCGATCAAGACGAGCATGAGGACGAGCCCCACCTGCACCTGCGACGTGCCCGCTGCGCCGAGCCGCGCTGCACGCATGATGCGCTGCGCCAGCTGGGCAAAGTAGAGCGCCGCCGCCCCCGCGCCTGCGAGCAGAGCACCCACGAGCCGCAGCTCCCCCATGAGGAGAAGCGTGCCGCCGCCAACGAGTGTCGCCACCGCAAACGAGAGGACAATCTGCCTCCGATACGCCGATAAAACCTGCCTCATATTCCTCCTCCGACAGCCCCGCAGCGCAAAAGACGCAAGAAAATCGCCCCTGCCTCCCGCTTATGGAGTGCAGAGCCGCGCGCCGCGTACTGCCATCGTTGAATATCAGTACCCTTACGTCATTCGACGCAAAAAACGAAACTCCTTCCACAACTGTATACATTCAAAAGAAGGCTTTTCGAATTTTCCGTCAATACCATAAGGTATGGCTATGAATGCGCCAATTTGCGATTCATACCCCTTATCGCTATTATACGGGCTTCCCGCCTTTTATGCAACCTTGTTTTAATAGTTCTTTTCAATTTAATTTGTAATGTGCGATGCGCTTTGCTACAATGGGCGAAATATAGCGGACACGCCTGTCGAATCACAGGCGTGCCATGACCAACACAACAAGTACCACCGAAAGGAGCGCGCACATGACCATCGAGGGAGCCGTCATCATCGAGAGGGGCGTGACCTTCGCCATCATTCACGTCGCACCCGAGGTCACGCGCTACACCATCAAGTCAACGCAGACCCGCCGCGCCCTCATGCGCTTCTTTCCCGGTATGCCAATCATCCTGATGAGTTTAACGAACGACGGCAAGCCCCAATACTACGGACGCAAGGACATTGTGGATTTTTTAAGCAGTCTGCGGCTCAATCAGATCCCGTGGAAGAAGTATCATATCGTGTAGGAATCGCTGATAAAACGAAGGTCGTAAAGGAGGGTTCTCCATGAAATACATCTATCCCGCCATCTTTACCGAGGAGGAGGACGGCATTCTCGTTGACTTTCCCGATCTGCCGAACTGCTACACGGACGGCGCAACGATTGAGGAGGCATTCGAGAACGCAGAGGACGCCCTTTCCCTCGCACTCTGGCATCTGGAGGTAGAACACGCGGCAATCCCCGCGCCATCTGTCCCCGCCGCACTCCATGTGCCGAGCGGAGCCTCCGTCGCCCTTGTACGTGCCGACACGCTCCCCGTACGTCAGATAAATGATACGCGCACCGTGCGCAAGAACGTCACCCTCCCCGGCTGGATGGACACACTCGCACGCGAGCACAATATCAACTTCTCGAAACTCCTGCAAAATGCGATCTGCAAAGAGTGCGACGTTGGTGTATAAGCAGCACCGAAATTGAATGAATAAGAGCGGAGCCTTTGCCGTATGGCAAGTGCTCCGCTCTTATTCATAATGCCCCTTGCAGGCGGCGATGTGGGGAAGCACTGATAAATTCAGCACCGCCATCTTAGCGCATCTTTTTTGCCCGCACTTCGTCGGCAAATCCTCCACAGAGCTTTTGCTATGCGTCCGGTTTGCCTCCTCGTTCGGACTAAAAAATCTACGCCAATCTGACGGACTTCATTTTATCAGCGATTCCCCCGATGTTCTTCTCGTCAAACGTGTAGATGAGGCGATCCACCTGCGTGATGCGCCGGCTCCAATAGCCCGATAGATCATGCCGCAGAGGTTCGGGCTTGCCGATGCCCTCATGCCCGTTTCGCTCGATATCCTTCAGCAGTTCGTTGATCTTGCGTGCGATCTTGCGATCCTCCTGCACCCACGCCATGAAGTCCCGCCACGCATTCTCCGAGAACACCTTATTCATCGACCAGCCGCTCCAACTCCGCCGTCGACTTCGCCGTCACGCGCCCCGCACGCAGCTGCTCAACCCCCTCGACGATGTGTGCATAGTTGCGCCGGTCACTCATCAGAAAGACATTCTCCAACAGATTGTTATAGTTTTCAAGGCTCATCAGCACAACATTCTCTTCATTGCGCCGCGTCACGATAATCGTCTCCGCATCGCGCGTTGCCGCATCACAATAGGACTTCAAATTACTCCGCAGCGTCGAAAAATTCACCGCCACCATACGATCACGTCCTTTCAGTTTTATTGTACCAAAACTCGTACAAAAAGCAAGAAAAAAGAGCGGCCGCCAAAGCGACCGCTTTTTTCGTCAAACAGAAATAATATTACGCGAACGTTACAACGTCCTCCGCCTCGGTTTCGTCGGGGTAGACGGGGGCGACGGAGACATTTGCCGCTGCGTCCACAGCCTCATCGAGCGTGTTCGTGGCGGTGTTGTCCTGCTCCGCCTTTGCCTCCTGCACGGGTGCGTAGGCGCTGAGTACACGCTCGACGAGGGCAACCTTCTCTCCATCAGAGAGTGCCGCCGAGGTGGCAACCTCCTGCACGATGCCGACAACGACACCCGCACTCTGGCGGCGCGATGCCTTTGCATTCAGATCGGCAACCACATCGGTCAGAGCAGCGATGCGGTTCTCCTGCGAAGCATTCTTGGAAAGAGCCTCCTCAACCGCTTTCTTGCCGGACTCCATGTTCGCCTTATCGTCCTTGGACAGTTCAGGCGTCGGCACCGGCTTCGGCTGCGGCTGCGGCTGCGGTTCGGGTTTCGGCTCGGGTTTCGGCTCAGGCTTTGTGTGCACCACCTTGAAGATGGAGGCTTCCTCTCCGTTCTGGCGGATGTGGGAGCTTGCATCGCGCTGATAGACCGCCTCGGAGCCGTCCGTGCGCTTGACATCGAACCTTTTCAGCTCCTTCGAGGCATTGACCGCAGTTCCGTCATACGCCTCGGCGCCTGCCGCCGACAGCTCTGCAACGGGGGCATTGATGGTCGTCCTGCGCAGGGTGAGTACATTGTCCTTCGTCACGGTGGCGTTGTCGCCATTGACCTCATTGCCGATCAGGAAGGAGACATCCTCACGCGCCGTGATATTAGCCCCCGTCAGATCCACCTTGCCGCCGACCACGTCGAATTCCTTCACATTGGCTTTGACATTCTCCATGCGGACGGTATTGTCCGCCGTGGCGGTTCCCGTATACTTCACAAGGTCTACCTTATTGCCGGCGACCAGGTGAACCTCCCCGTCGCTCGTGAACGTGCTGTTCTTGACGGCGACCTTGCCGCCGACCAGCCACGTATCATCGGTGGTGTTGATGACGGCGTCCGCAGCGCTTACGGTGTTCTCCGTCGTCGCCTTTCCTGCGAAGCCGTCCCCTTCGCTGGCAACAAGATCATTGCCCGCTGCGACGTTGAGTCTGCCCGCATTGACCGTGGCATGGTCGAGGTTCACCGTGTTGCCGGCAAGTGTGACAGGGCTTCTCCCCGTTCTCTTGTAGCCCGCGATATCGCCGTGGAACGCGAGGTCGTTGCCCTTCTCCGTGGTAAAGCGGTTGTTCCGATCGTCAACACTGCCCGCAACGATCTCAACCGACCGCTCCGATCCTCCGCCGTTGAACTTCGTATTCTCATCGACCGTGACCTTGCCTCCGTGAACCCAGACCTCGGTCGCGTCAAACCTCGATTTCTCCACGCTGACCGTGCGGTCGGGTGCCGCCTTCGTCTCGATGAGCACCCCGTCGCCCTTGCCCGTGTAGCTGGAGAGTGCCTCGATGGAGAGCGTGTTCACCTTGGCGCTGCTGTTCTTCACGCTCACGACACCGCCGCCAAGGCTGAGCTGCTCGCCCTTTGCATCAGCAGAGGAGCCTCTTGCCTCAATGCCATTTGCCGTAAGGGTATTTGCCGCTGTCGTCTCAGCCGTGTAGCGGTGATCGTTGCGATCCGCAGCGCGCTCATCAATGCCCATCTTGCCCGCAGCATAGAGTGTGGTCTCAAGCTGATTGCCGAGGAACTTCGCCCCTGTCGCAGAGACCGTCGCGCCGCCGATCTCGACCTCGCCCTCCTGATTGTTCTTGACGTTGACCGTGCCGTTGAAGACGACATCGTTGCCCGCATTGTGGGTAAAGTTCTGTACCTTCGCATCTTCCCCCACCATCGTGTAGTCCGCACGATCCATCGCCTTGATTTCGAGTATCGTCTTGTTCATCGAGCCGTCGCCCAGATTGAATGTGACGCCGTCCGCCACATTTACCTTGCCGGCGAAGATAGAAACACAGTCTACAGCGTTGAACTCCGCGCCCCTGTCAATGTTTATCGTCCCATTCGTCGCCCCCTTGGCAAAACTGAGCTGATTGCCGCTCTCCATCATGCCGAGCGTGGAGAGGGTCAGATTGGCGACGTTCAGCACAGCGTTCCCGCCGACATGGATGCCGTTCGGGTTGACGAGAACGACATAGCCGCCGTAACCGCCACTGCCCGGCTGATTCATCTTGCCAAGGATATCGGAGAGCTGTGATCCCGTCACATTGTTGACAAGTGTCTTATTATCGGCAATATTAAAATTCAGCGTCTCACCATTTGCGATATTGAACGCCTGCCAGTTGATCTGACCGTCGTTCGTCGCCGTGATGGTTGCATTGTTCGCGACACTGTCCCATGTGCCGCCGCTGAGTGCAATGTCAGGGTTGCCGCCCACGACTTCACCGCCCGTCGGCATGGCAAGCGCGGAGCTGGTGAGTGCAAGTGTAATGAGTGCCGCAAGGCTGCCGCGGCGCATGTTCTTCCTGAGATTCATTCCGTTCCTTCCTTTCATTCCTTCCGATCGTCTATTGGCTTTCCTTCGCTCAAAGCGCCCCTTCCGTCACGCTGTCGCGTGCCACCTCCCCCGCTGCGGCAGGGGAGGCTTTGGGGTACGGCTCACAGCTTTCCCCGTCACAACGTGGGAGCGGTCAACCTCTTCCAATCACACTTCGCCTTTCGGCTTGTGTTCTTGGGAGGTTTTCCCATACGACCTGTTACCCGCTCAGCTGCGCCCTTTGGGCTTGCTTCTCGGACAGGTCAGTAAGTGGCGAACGCAGTGAGCCGATAGGGGCGCCCCTTAGAAATTCACACTCGCCGTCAGGTTCCAGTGACGGCTGTTCTGTTTATTGAGGTTCACCTTGTCCGCATCGCGCAGGATCCGCGCATAGTCGAGCGCGAGCGAGAACTGTCCGTCGCTGTAGCGCACGCCAAGTCCCGCTGAGGCGATGCTCTCACTGTCAAAGATCAGGTTCCGGTTCGCGCTGCTCTTGTTGTTCGAGAGGTGCGCGTAGTCCGTGAATGCGAGGAGGCGCGTGTGCTTCATGATCTCCGGCGTGTAGATCTCAAGGCTTCCGACGAATCCCTTGTCCGCACCGATGGCACGCTCGTCAAAACCGCGTACGCTCATCTGTCCGCCCGCACCGATCTGCTCGGAGGGAACGATGTGATCCTTCGTATACTGTCCCGTGAGACGCAGGGCGCCGATCCAGTCGCCTGCCGTGCGTGCCTGATAGTTCACCCCTGCACGCAGGAGGGTGAACTGGCGGTCGCTGCCCGGCGCAATGCGCTCATAGGCTGCTGCATCCCCATTGATGTTGGTCGCAAGCCCCACGTTGTATGCGAATGTGCTGTTCGCTTTACGCTCCGCGTGCAGATAGGTCGCCGTGGCGAGGAGGACGCGGTAGTCGTTCTCGAATTTGACGCGTCTGCCAAATTTGAAGTCATAGTTGCTCTCCGTGCGCCGATACCCGATCCCAAAGTCGAGGATGTCCTTGTTGCGCGAGGTGTAGGAGAGGAAGCGCTGATAGTGCAGGTCGGCACTCGTGCTCTTGCCGCCGATGTTGAGGTCGTAGAGACTCGTTCCCGTGGGATAGTTGTCGATGTTCGTGCGCCCGTGGCTGACGCTCGCGGAAATGGCGCCCTTCCACTGCGGCATGAGTTTCCGATAGGTGAGCGCCCCGACCTTTACATCGCCGAAGTGCCCGGGAGAGGTGACAAATGCCGCGCCGAACGTATCGGCACTGCCCGAGAAATTCGTGTTGAGGTAGGTGAGCGAGGTGCGCCAGTCGCCCGTTTCGTCGGTTCCCGTATTGCTCACCGAGAGGCGGACATGATCGCTCTTTTTCTCCTGTACGCTGACGGTGACGCGATAGGCGCCTGCTCCTGCGGGCGTAAACTCCGTTCCGAGGACGAGCGCACCCGTGTCGTTGACGCTCTGGATCTCCTGCGAGAGTTTGCGGATGTTCACTGTGTCGCGTGAGAGTTCGGGCAGCAGGGCGCGTATCGTCTTTTCGCTCATGCTGTCTGCGCCCGTGACGATGACGGCGCTCACGCGCACGTTCATGTTCCGCACGTCCATGGGCTTTGCGTTCTTCTCCGCCTCCTGACGAACATCGCTCCCCACGCGCTGGATCTCGCGCGATGCGCTGCTGCGGTCACTGTCCGCAGGTGCTGCCCCTGCGTTCCCCGCTGCGAGCAGGGTGCTGCCCGTGAGAAGCGCCGCCGCTAAAATCCTTGCCTCTTTCTTCTTCATGCTCTCTACCGTCCTTTCGGAAGCACGATGCTCTGTGCCGCCTCCACGCGCACAAGATCCCCGCACTTCGTTCCGCTTCGCCGCATTCCATACGGTCTGCGGCGCATCCTTTTAGCGCATGTTAAATCATACCCAATACACTTATCCACAACCTAACATATACTAAGATTATAACACGCTCTACCCCCCGTCTAGACTTTTGTCCCATTTATATTATTGTTTTATTTTATAATAAAAAGCTATGATGAAAAACTCCACAAAAAAGCGCAGCCGTCACGCAGCTGCGCTTTGTCGATTATCTTCCGAGCATACGCAGATAGTGCGCCCGCTCCGCCGAATCAATGTGAAGCACATCCATTGCTCGCTCAGGAGAAAGAGAAAGCTCCTCCATCAGATGTCGAATGCTTTGCAGTATCGCCTGCTGTGTCCCCTCGGTGCGTCCCTCCGCGCGACCTTCGGCACGCCCTTCTGCACGCCCTTCTGCACGTCCCGCAGCGCGCCCTTTGGCAAGCCCCTTGGCAAGCCCCGTTCGATGCGCGTGCCTCATCCCGCTGATGTAGTCCCGCAGAGCCTTTTCGCGCTGCTCATACTGCCAGCGCTCAACTTCACTCTGCATAAAAACATGTTCCGCTTGAATTGCCTCATTGATTGCTGCCTCACTCATGGCGAGTTCCTCCGTTTCCTGTTCGCTTAGTTTGTTTGAGAAATATGCCATCCACTTTTCGAGCCGTTTCATTTCCTTGACGGATTTCACATGAAATTTAGGGATCTCAAGAAAGTGAATCTCCAAGTCCTCCGTCAGCCGATGCCCACTCGCAATATCATACAGTCCATACACATTATGGGGACACTCCTGCGGGAGCAGGCGGAAGTTCAGCAGATTGATCGTAATCGAGCGTGTCAGGCTTTCATATTCCTCCCCTTTGCGGAGTGACTGATACATCCGTGCCCAGTAATAGAGCGTACGCTTCTGCATATCCCCGTAGTTCACGAGCTGGACTTCGATGTTGATCTTACTGCCGTCACCGGCGACGCCATAAATATCCAGACGCGACAGTTTGCCCTCATCAAAATGTGGGTCAAGCTCACGGTCAACGAAGGTGATATCCGCCAGTTCATCGTCCCCCTCGCGCCCCAACACCGCATTGAGAAAACTGAGGGTAACGCGCTTGCGCTCCTCCCTGCCAAAGACAAATTTGAAGAGATAGTCATTGAGTGGATTGTAGTCTTGCCGATTCATCATACCAGCCCCTCCCTCGTCGGTGTCTTACTTTCTATTCTATCTGTTTTTCGTATCTGATACAAGGGGAGCAATATCCCGCACAAAAAAAGCGCAGCCGTCACGCAGCTGCGCTTTCCTATTTTTAGCGATTCCTTACTCCGCCGGAATGATGAACGAGAGGGAGCTGAAGATCTTCTTCGTCACATTTGGGGTGTCCGTCGGGAAACCGACCTCTACGCCGATGACGTTCAGACCATTGTTCGCAACGCGCACGTTTACATAGCCGTTCGCATCCGCCTGCGTCTCCGTCGTCAGGTCGCCGAGCACATCCGCAATCACGGGCGCGTTTGCGTACGGCTGACCGTCCTTGTAGATGCGCAGACGGAGCGTATCGCCGCGGCGCAGCGTCAGCGGATTCACCGACGGCACGATCTGGATCGGCACATTGTAAAGCCCCGCCGGCTTTACCGACGGATTCCAATAGTGAACGTTGTACTTGTATGCGTACGTCACGGACACCAGATTCTCGATATCGGAGTAGTCACGCGTCGGAATCACCTTGCCGTCCGTCGTCTTGGCAAAATAGCCATAGTCGAAGAACGTCGCCGTCACGCCGAGATCCTCTCCGGGTACGATGAGCACATTCTTGTCCGTGTCGACACGCTCCACCGTCGTCGGCTGGAAATTCACATCGTACGCATCAATGCGCTGCACGCACGCGGGATCGTACGCGTTGTCCAGAGGGCCCTCGCCGAGTACGAGCGCCTTCTGATCGAGGCGGTTCGCGTAGAACACACCGTGTGCATCCGTCGGAGCCGCATACAGAGAGAGTCCCATTGCCGCACCAAGCGCCGCCGCCAAAAACTTCTTCTTCATCAAATGACCTCCCATCAAAAACAGGCTGTTTGCGAGACACGTACTGTCACTCGTGTCCCGTTTATTATAGTATAAATAATTCCCGTTTGCAACCACATTGCATGCTCTATCTTATCTAATACTAATATTTTTTTCATGTTTTTTTATCCTTCATTTGAGATAGTCGATATGAACGTATTCTTCAAACAATTTCAAGGAGGAATATCTATGCAGACTCTAAAAGCCATCGGACTCGCCATCCTCATGCTCGCACTCATGATTGGTACGCATGGCATGACGGAGGCAGCGTCCAGCTGGGACGGCGGCAACATCCGCGCCACAGGACTCGGCGTCGCCCCTGCCGGAACGAGCGGCGCACAGGCGGAGGCACTTGCCCGACGCGCCGCGATCTCCGACGCCTATCGTCAGATCGCCGAGCAGATCGGCGGTGTCAGCGTCGATGCCACCACCACCGTGGAAAATTTGATGCTCACGAACACGACCGTACGCACCCATGTGAGCGCACTCATCAAGGGTGCCTCCGTGGTCGAGGAAAAGCAGCAGCGCGACGGCTCCTACACCGTAACGCTCGAAGTCCCCGTCTACGGTGCCAGCTCGCTTGCAAGCACGATCTTCGTGCCAAACAAGACGCCTGAGCCGTGGACAAGCCCCGCGAGCGTCTACACGCCCTATCGTCCGCAGAGCTACGATACCACGGGCAGCGGCACATATGATCGCGGTGATCGGAAAATTGAGCTGCCACAGACAGCGACTCCTGCGCCAGCCGTGACAACGACACCCGCAGCCCCCGCAGCATCCGCTGGTGTTGTCATCGTCCCCGCAGTACCCACGGCACCCGCCGTCACTGCTCCGACTGCACCCGCACCCGCTGTGCCGACGACACCTGCGGTTACCGTTCCCGCTGCGCCGACAGTTCCCGCTCCAGTGGCTCCAACCACGCCTCCCGCCGCGATTGCGCCCACGGGCACAGCAGTCGGCGGCTACACGGGCGTCATCATCGACTGCACGGGGCTTGGACTGCGTCCCGTCATGAGCCCCGTCGTCAAGGCAGAGAACGGCCGCCCCATCTACGGCTACAAGAACCTCGATGCCGATAAGATCGTCTCCAGCGGCATGGCATCCTACGCACACAGCGCGGCTGACGCTACACGCGCGGGTACAAATCCGCTGCGCCTCCGCGCCGTTGCGGTCGACGGCGGTGCGAACCCCGTCCTCTCGGCGGAGGATGCGAACCGCCTCCTCCTCGAAAACAGCGTGAGCGGCTTCCTCGACGCAACGAACGTCGTATTTATTCGCTAAACAGTAAAGGAAGCACTGATAAATTCAGCACCATCATCTTGACGGACTTCATTTTATCAGTGATTCCTAAAATCCTCCACAATGCTTGTGACCTCTATCACGAACTTTGTGGGGGATTTATGCTATACTGTATTAGTCAGCACATAATAAGGGAGGTAACTGTATGAAACTCAGCGCACGCAATCAGCTCAGCGGCAAGGTTGTCGCCATCGAGAAGGGTGCCGTCAACGGTATCGTCCGCATCGAGCTCAAGGGCGGCGATGTCATCACCGCGACCATTAGCCTGAGCGCGATTGAGGAGCTTGGTCTTGCCGTTGGCAAAGAGGCCTGTGCCATCATCAAGGCAACGTCCGTTATGGTCGCCGTCGACTGCTAAGACTGACTTGCTTCACACACGAAATCCCCGCACATCGGACATTCCGGCGTGCGGGGATTTTTTTGCAATGTCAGGGAAGCACGCGTCAGTGTGACGGAAGGGGCGCTCCGTTACTCCTCCATTTTATCCTCACGGTGCCGCTTCGGCGGACGCGGATGATAGAGGCTCCAGTTCCAGTGGATTGCCGCAAAGCGGATCAGGAGCACGAGCAGGAACGCGAGCCACGAGTCCGCCTCCACCCCGAGCGTAAAGCGCAGCGTGCAGAACACGAACGCGCCCACGAGCGACGCCGCCGCATAGACCTCCGCGTAGAGCACGACGGGCATCCGCTGCGCGAGCACGTCGCGGATCATGCCGCCGCCGACCGCCGTCGTCGCCGCGAGCAGGATCGGCAGCACATAGCTCGCCTCGCCGCCGACGCGCACGCCCGTCAGTGCGCCCGTGATCGTAAAGGCAGCCAGACCGATCGTATCCGACACATTGAAGATCGTCAGCAGACGCTGCCGCCGCATACGGTGCAGCGCCGTCCACTGATAGAGCAGCGATGTCGTGAGCGCAACCCCCACCGAGAGCAGGAAATTCGTCGTATCCCGCAGCGCCATCGGCGGCGTGATGCCGACCAGCATATCGCGCACCATACCGCCGCCCACCGCCGTCGCCAGCGCGAGCACCGAGATCCCGAAGATATCCATGCGCCGGGAGATACCCACGAGTGCCCCCGACACCGCAAAGGCGAGCGTACCGATGATATCGAACAGCCGCCACAGATCCTCCACGAGCATAATTTCATCCTTCCCTTTTGACACTTATTTCGCTTGAGCCGTCCACGGCGCCCCATCCTGCTCTTTTAGCTTCCCCCGCCAATGCGGGGCAAGTGCCGAACGCAGTGAGGCGATAGGGGCGCTTGTATCTCGTACGGCTCTCTGCCGATAGGAGCGCCTCTAGCTCATTCGACTCTCTTACGGCAGAAAACCACAAATCGTCCAAGGCGCCCCCACCGTCACGCTAACGCGTGCCACCTCCCCCATTGCGAATGGGGGAGGCTTTTCGTCTGCGGTATATTAGCTTCCCTCGTCCGTACGAGGCTTTTAGTGTACACCATCCCGCTCTTTTAGCTTCCCCCGTCAGTACGGGGGAAGTGGCGAACGCAGTGAGGCGATAGGGACGCCTGTGTCTCGTACGGCTCTCTGCCGATAGGAGCGACTCTAGCTCATTCGACTCTCTTACGGCAGAAAATTACAAATCGTCCAAGGCGCCCCTTCCACCGCTCCGCGGTCCCCCTCCCCCGTGCCGCACGGGGGAGGCTTTTCGTCTGCGGCATATTAGCTTCCCTCGTCCGTACGAGGCTTTTAGTGTACGCCCATCCCGCTCTTTTAGCTTCCCCCGTCAGTACGGGGGAAGTGCCGAACGCAGTGAGGCGATAGGGGCGCCTGTGACTCTTGCAACAATCTGACATCAATACACGTGCCCATCCTCTTCTGCCCCGCACACATCATCCCCTAATTGAATATCGGCAATCGCCCGTTCAACCGCCGCACAGACATCGGAAAATTTTCTTTGAATTTGTTCATTCGTAAAGCGGAGCAGGCGAATATCGTGCTCCCTCAAAAATTTCGTCCGCGCATCATCATAGAGCCGCACTTCTTCCTCGAAATGCTGACTTCCGTCCACCTCAACAGCAAGGCGCAGTGAAACCGCATAGAAATCTACAATATATTTTCCGATGGGCTGCTGTCGGCGAAAATGGCAGGAATGCTTTGACAGAAAATCATACCAAAGACGTCGTTCTTCAGGCGTCATGCTGTGTCGCATCTCTTTTGCGTATTGCTTTGACCTTGACTTGTAGTCACGCATGAGATTGCCTTTCCTCCATCGTTCAAGAGCCTCGACCTGTACTCCATCGAAAAAGAGTCGCAGCTCCCACAGGCGCCCCTTCCACCGCTTCGCGGTCCCCCTCCCCCGTGCCGCACGGGGGAGGCTTTCAGTCCACGGCATATTAGCTTCCCCCGCCGATGCGGGGGAAGTGCCGAACGCAGTGAGGCGATAGGGGCGCCTGTGTCTCGTGCGACTCTCTGCCGATAGGAGCGCCTCTAGCTCATTCGCCTCTCTCACGCCAGAAAACCACAAATCGTCCAAGGCGCCCCTTCCACCGCTTTGCGGTCCCCCTCCCCCGTGGCGCACGGGGGAGGCTTTTCGTCTGCGGCGAGGCGATAGGGACGCTCCTAATCCTGCGCAAACAGATACAGCACCGTCTCGATCGGCGTCAGCGTTCCCGTCCGTGCCGAGCGCGAACCCGCCGCAATCAGATTGCCGTCCATATCGTAGACGGCACGTTCGAGCGTCAGGCGATACGTCTCGTGTGCATCGCGAATCTTCGCCCCCGCGATGCGATAGGCGACCATCTCCTCCGCGCCCGAGGCACGCGCCGCCGCGAGATGCTCGTTCAGCCCACTGAGAAGCCCCTCCTCCGACAGCCCGCCGCCGCCCGCTGCGAACACGACCGCCGCATTCTGCACATGGAGCGCATCGCGCAGCACCGCCGTCATATAGGGCGCATCCTCTGCGAGCGTCTCGTCCAGAGCCGTCTCAATCGGCGGGACATAGAGCGTCCGCCCCTCCGTACGGCTCGCTTGCCCCAGCAGGAACAGATGGGCGCCCGTCCCGCCGTACGCATCATAGAGACGGCGAATCGCCGCATCCACATAGACGATCATCGCGTGCGGGAACTTCGCCACAGAGCGCGCGGGCGTCCACGCCTCACGCTCCCCGAACTGCTGAAACCCGAGCGGCGCGGCCAGCACATCCTTCATCGGATCGCCGCGCATCACCACGCGATGCAGTGTAAACCGCCCCTCATAGCGCCGCGCAAACGCCGCATTCCCGACCGCAGGCGCACCGAACGTCGTCACAACGAGCTGCTCCGCCGGCACCCCCATATCCGAGAGACGCGCCGCCGCCAGAACTGCCGCCGCCCCGCCGAGACTGTGCCCCGTCAGGAACACCTGCGCCGCAGGATGCGCGCGCAGTTCATCCACCATCACCTCACCCGCCGTACGATTGCCGTATGCGGGCAGCGCATCGGTAAAGAGCGCCGCTTGGCAGTAGTCGAGGAATCCGCGATGAACGAGCGGCGTCTCCTTGCGATCCGTCACACGCACATCGCGCAGGGCAAGGAACTCTGCGGGCGTCGTCCCACCGAACACGGCACGCCCGAGCCGCAGATCCGTCCACACATCGCTCCCGCGCTCCGTCCCTGGAAAGGCGATCAGATGCGTCTCGCCCCCATCCTCCGCTCTCCGCACCATGTGAAAGAACCGCCCGACCGTCCCCTTGTACCCCGGCGTCTCATACGAGGCGATCTCCCAGCCCGCCGCCGTGAGGCGCGCGCGCAGCAGCTCCGGCAGCTCTCCGCTGTACGCAGCCTCCGACGCCGCCGCACACACGAAGTAGAGCGATGGCAGATCACTCGGTGCAGCGGCAAGAGCACGCAGCGGCGCCAAAAAGACGCATAGAACGAGCAAAAAACGTACGAGCACCACCGTCCACTCCTCCTTTACCACAATCTCTCCCTATTATATCTGCATTCCTACGGAAACATCAACAATTTTTCAGGACACAAAGGGACTGTGCGCACGGCACAGTCCCTTTCCTGTCAAACACTGCTCAAAGCATCGCCTTGTAGCGTCCCCACTCAGATTGCGGAATGGCAAGCACGTCCATCGCCTTTTCGGCTGTGACCGACAGTTTTTCCATCATGCGGCGAATAGACGAAAGGCGCTCCGTCTCTCTGGCACGTTCCACTTTTTCCTCACTGACTTCCTCAATCAGCTTCTCCAATGCCGCATTCATGCGAATCTCTCCTCTCTCATGCTTCTTAAGGAATCGCTGATAAAATGAAGTCCGTCAGGTTGGCGTAGATTTTTTCGTCCGAACAAGGAGACAAACCGGACGCATAGCAAGGGCTATGTGGAGGATTTGTCGACACAGTGCGGGCAAAAAAGATACGTCAAGATGGCGTGGCTGAATTTATCAGTGCTTCCCTAATCAACCGTCCACTCATTCACATTGCCGAAAAACCCGATGCCGCCATGCCCGAGCAGCTTGTCCGTAGGGATTCCATGCACGCGATCCCGCGCAACAAAAATCGCATCCGTATAGCAGATGAAGACAAAAGGCGGATCCTTTGCGATCTCCTCCTGAAAGAGTCCGTAGAGCCGTGCGCGCTCTGCGGGATCGCTCGAGCGCCGCGCCGCCGTGAGATACGCATCCACCCGTGCGTTCGAGTAGAGGCCGCCGTTCCCCGCCTTCCTCGTCACAAACACCTTGTACGTATGCGCATCCGCATCCAGCGCACTGCCCCAGCCGATGAGGTACGCCATCTGCCCGTCCCAGTCGACCTCTGCGGGTATCTCCACCGTGCAGTGTATGCCAATCGCCTGTAGCTGCATAGCCACAGAATTTGCAACATCAATGCGTCCTGCCTTGTCATTCTTTACCGTGATGCGGAAACCAACCTCCTCACCACCGCGCATATAGTAGCCATCCTTCCCCATTTTGCAGCCCGCCGCCTCGAGCATCTCCTGCGCCTTGCCCGGGTTATAGTCGTAGTGTTCGACGTTCGGATTATTGTATACATTGTACTGTAACGGTCCATACGCCGGCACCCCCTGACCGAGCAGCACCTCATCCACAACCGCCTGGCGATCAATCGCATACGCAATCGCAGGGATGAGATCGCGGTTCCGCCTCCAGTATGGGTGCGTAAAGTTAAAGAGAATTGCGCGGTAGTCCGTACTCTTCATATCATAGTAACGATAACCCGCCGCATCGTGGAACTGCGCAGCATTCTGCGCCGAGAGATGCGCCATGTCGATTGTGCCGTCCGCAAGCGCCTCTGCCTCGGCATCATCATCCTCCATGATTCTGAACACGAAGCGATCGACCTTCGGCGCGCCGCGATAGTAGTCCTCATTCTTCGCGAGCACAATTTCCTTGCCCGCCTCCCAGTGATCTATCTGATAGGGCCCCGTCCCGACGGGACTGTGAAAGAAGCCCGTCGTTGTCAGATCGCGCCCCGCGAGGAGATGCGCGGGCAGGATGGGCTGGATCATATAGTCGATAAATGCCGCATTCGGCGCGGAGAGACGGATGCGCACCGTCCGATCGTCCAGCTCCGTGATCTCGCGCACATCCTCGAAATTCGGCGCATTCACAGACTCCATCAGAGGGTTCATCACCGCCTCAATCGTGAACTTCACATCCGCCGCACGCAGAGGCTTGCCGTCATGCCAGCGCACATCAGGGCGCAGATGAAACACATAGGTATAGGTATCGGGATCGTACTCCCACGACGCCGCCAGCGCCGGCACGGTCTCTCCCGCATTGTTGCGCCGCACAAGCCCGTCAAAGAGCAGACGATCAATCTCCCCGTACTCATTCCGCAGCGGATTGATGCAGTCATAGTCCTGCGAGCCGTAGACGATCTGCGACCCCGTCACCTCCGCCGCGCGCTCCTCACCGCAGCCGCCCACAAATACGGCACATACGAACAGAGCGCACAGAAGAAGCAGCTTTTTCATCTCACATCCTCCCTTTGTTATATAATATTTCCTTGCATTATAAAAGCAACGCAGCATTTCTGCAAATACTATTTGTATTGTAACCGAAAATCGCATAAAACGTACTGTCATAAATAACAGGTTTTTCAAAATTTTTTCCAAAAACCTGTCATTTACTACAGGTCACAAAACGCAATCTTTATGATAAGATAAAACTGATTGCAGAAAGGAAGGGAATCACTATGAAAAAATGCATCTTGTTCCTGCTCCTCGCACTGCTCATCCCCGCATCCCTCTGTGCGGCGGCTGATGTACCGGAGGAGGATGTCGCGATCGGGGGCATCCGCATCGGCAGCACAATCTCATACGTCGAGAGCATCTACGGGGAGCCCGACCGCATCGAGCGGCCCGGAGGGTGGAACAGCTTCCCCGACAATCCCAAGGTTTATTCCATCCACTACTATTATGGCTCCTCTGTTGTCATGAGGTTCCGCGCGGACAACGAGACGCTCTATGCCATGGAGGTAACGGAGGACAATGGCTTTCAGACGCCGCGCGGCATCCACGTCGGCAGCACGCGGGCAGACATCATACGCGCCTACAACGAAGGCGAATCGACCACCAAAAGGTACGCCTATGCCTATGGAAGTGTCAAAGAACGGCTGTCCATCCGCCTCGACGACAGCGATCGGGTTCGGTCGATCTCGCTGACCATCCCCGCCATGTACGCATCGTAGGAAAGCGCGGCACGCGCTGCGCTGATGATATGTCATAGAAGTAAAGGAGCTCTACGGTACTCCCACAGACATTGCCGACGGTGTGAACACCTTCGACGGGGTCTCGTACGCCCTGCATACCAACAACTACGGCGATACATTTCGTGTGCACTTCCGCAAATCGGAGGACATGGACGACTTCGAGGTATACAGTGTACGCCTCGGTGTCAACGATGTAAACGAGTACAACATGCGCCTGACCGATGCTGCGCGCGACATTGCGACGCCGCAGGGCATCCGGCCGGATAGCACGCGCGAGGATCTTGAGGCGGCATACGGCTACATCCCGAAGCCGAAATGCAGTCATAATGCCCCGCCCGTCTGCGGCTATTTCTACGACGGCGGCAGTGCAAGTATCGCATTCTACATCTGCCCGGAGCACAGCCCCGGCATCCGCTCGATCTGGCTGCACGAGAAGTAATCAGCCAAAATCGAATTCTCTCATTTTCCATCTGCACAAAGGAAGAATTCAAAATGAAGAGAGACCGCGGATGAAGGAGGTGCTTCCATGACGATCCAATCATTTCTCTGCGCCCTCCTGCCGGCACTCCTCCTCGCGGCACCGCTCTGCGCAGCAGAACCTTTGACAGCTGCGGAGATCGTGCGGAACGATACGACCGAGGAGACGATACAGCCGCCGCAGACACGCGCGCAGGCACAGAACGAGGAGACGCGGGACTGGTCACGTTCGGTTGTATCGCCTGTCCCGTGGCTGACGGTCGAGGATCACGTTCTGACGGTCTATGACGAGAGCGGCAGCAAGGTGTTCTGCGGTGTTTATCCATCCCTTCGGCTCGCGGAGGACGACGCATCCCCGCTTGCGAAAGCCCTCATCGCGTGGAACGCGGAGATCGGAACGAGCGCATGGCACAGCCCCGTGCGCCGCGAAAGTGAGGCGGCACGCGCAGAACGCGGCACGCTCCCCTTCGCCTACTCCGACATCACGCCGATCACGGCATGGGGGCGCGTCGATGAGCGGGTGATCTCGTTCTTTATGGAGGGTTCATCCTACGCGGGCGGATTTCATGACATCCCCCATATCAGCGCATATACCTTCGACTGTGCGCGCGGACGGCAGATTGCGCTCGATGAGATTGTCACAGACCGCACGGCGCTGATCGACGCAGTTGCGGCAGCGTTTTGCACGCAGTACCCCAACGCCTTGCAGGAGGATTTCCCGTGCGGCATCAGGGAGGCACTCCTCATGCAGCATCCGGCAGACCAAGGCCTCACGGGCTTCTATTGGTACATCGCAGCGGACGGCAGTCTCATCATCTACTATCCGGTGTCTACGCTTACATCCTACGCCGCCGGCGACTTCTCCCTCACGATTACGCGGGAGGATGCACCGAATCTATTTAGGAATCGCTGATAAAATGAGGTATGCCCGATTGGCGTAGATTTTTTCGTCCGATTGAGGCAGCAAACCGGACGCATAGCGAGTGCTATGTGGAGGATTTTCCGCCGAAGTGCGGGCAAAAAAGATATATCAAGATGGTGTGGCTGAATTTATCAGTGCTTCCTTTACACAGGCATATCCAATGGAATCGTTGCTGAACGCAAGAACGGGGCTGTTGCACGAAGCTAAGAACTTCGTACAACGCCCCTTCTTTGTGCCCCTTCCACCGCTTGTTATCCTGTGTACAGAATACTACAAACGGTGTCTGATTTATACCTCCTCTGTGTCCAGTTTTAGTTTACCGCTTCACATTATGAAAATATCCCGGCATCACCGATTCAAGTGACGCCGGGATAGATTTCACATTGCCCATCGCGGGAATGCTTTCCACCGCGATGACATATCATAGGGGTAACAACTACTGGCTTTTTTGTGCCGTTCGTAATGATGATAATCGTCTTTTCCAGTCTATCCTCATCACGGGGCATTTACTTATGCCCCTGTTGACCCTGCCAATCGTTCAACTTCTTCCTGAGACAACTGTGTTGCTTCAGCAATCTGGGAAAGTGTGAGTTTCCCCAAAGCAATTAAAGCCGTCGCCGTTCGACGAGCCGATTCCATACGCCCCTCTTCCAATTTCTTCTCTCCGAATTTCTCCATCAGTTCGCACATGGTATGTACCCCCTCTGCTTCTGCCTTAAAGTAATCCGCTCTTTTGGCAAGTTCCTTATAATTCATCTTGTTTGGATTCTCGCAGAAAAAATCCTGCATCAACCGTCCGAGTGGCGTATCATCACGGTTTGCACCATTGACGTAGAGGATATGCGCCCCATCATCAAACGGTCGCTGAAGCTCTTGGATGATTCGCTCCACATGGTACAGAGGGCAGCCAGCTCCGTAGATGTCATTTTCCTGTTTCCAGAAGGTCGGAAATTTTAGCAACAAAAACCCGAGAGATGCCACACACCGAATGTAACCAGCGGCTTTCTCTCGGGCAAAAACCATACTACTCGACAGGCGCATCTCGCAGAGCCAGAATCTCCGCACGCGCCAAGCCGCTCGACTTCTCGATCACCTCGACAGGAACATTTAACGCAAGCAGAGAACGCGCCATATCAATCACTCCCTCAAGACGCCCCTCAAGACGCCCCTCAAGACGCCCCTCTTCCATTTTTCTCTCGCCGAATTTCTCCATCAATTCGCACATGGTATCGACCCCCTCTGCTTCCGCCTTAAAGTAATCCGCTCTTTGGGCAAGCTCCTTATAATTCATCTTTTGGGGATTCTCACAGAAGAAATCCTGCATCAATCGCCCGAGCGGCGTATCATCGCGATTCGCGCCGTTGACGTAGAGGATATGCGCCCCATCATCAAATGGTCGCTGAAGCTCTTGGATGATTCGCTCCACATGGTACAGAGGAAATCCCTCTCCATAGATATCATTTTCCGTGATGAAGATCACCCATGTTTCTGGCAGTTTGGAAAAATCCTCTCCTTTTGCCAATGCACGCGAGTCCATCATGCTGCTGTTGTATCGCGCCCGACGCGAGATCGCTCCTTCGTTTGCACGCTGCACCTCGCAGTCGTAGAGCTTCCCCTCGCTGTCTTCTGCCAACACGTCGAAACGCACGCCGCGACCATAGAGATTGTCCGCGCTCTGCTGCGTGACAACATGTTTGACAATGAGATCATCTCGTCCAAAAAAGATACGTAGCAGGAGCTGCATTCCCTCGGTATAGTTGTCAAAGCACACGTTGAAAAACGTATCGTCAATCAGACGAAATTTCTGAATCAGTACGCCATATTCCGCAGGAATGTCCTTCTTGATAATTTTCACTGCCTCGCTATCCTCCTCATCTTGTTCTACTATCATAGTGTGCACTGCAGCAAACATTGTCAAGGTTAAAAAATTAAGCTGCCTCTCGTTCATCATTACATTGTATCGTTATCAACGTTACGTCGTTCATTGCCGCTACCAAAATGATACTGGAGGGAAAGGTCAGTGTTGCGTTTGCACGCGACACTGTAATCTGGCGATCCTCCAGCGGCTCGCGCAGTACTTCAAGCGTCTTCTTGCTGAATTCCGGCAGCTCGT
>ERZ772967.745-NODE-745-length-24296-cov-4.407656_pt1 | contig 24296 bp, 17 predicted proteins | sample MGYA00511677_ERZ772967 | MGnify/ENA primary metagenome ERZ772967 (study PRJEB29015, sample SAMEA2737931) | human oral metagenome | biome: human oral; feature: human-associated habitat; material: dental | place: China | collected 2146 ...
TCGACTCTGCTAGGGACTACAAGTAAAATAAAATAGAAGTAAACAGAAGATGGCAAATCACAAATCATCAGTAAAGAGAATCCGTCAGACGAAGACAAAGACGCTGCATAATAAGTATTATGCCAAGACAATGCGTAATGCTGTTCGTAAGCTTCGCGCAATCTCTGACAAGGATGAAGCAGTCAAGTTGTATCCTGTAGTACAGAAAATGCTTGATAAGTTAGCAAAGACTAACATCATACATGCAAACAAAGCAGCCAACATCAAGTCTGGTTTGGCTCTTCATATCAGCAAGCTCGGCTAATCATAGTAGCGCTTACGAGTCTGTAAAGGTCGTAGTTCCCAAGGGAATTGCGACCCTTATTCGTTTATATCCACAATGACTTTGCAGGCTCATCATCATGAAATCTCAACATCTTATCCCCCACATGACAAGCTGCCGGAAGTCTACAGATGAGAGCAGACACTATCTCCTTGGCATCCATTTCCCAAGAAACGAATAATGTGTTAATATTCATCACGAATGTTTACAATTGCTCTCAAATGCTTTGCAAATTCAGAACAAAGTATCTCCTCACCCAAAACACACCCCACTTTCTGTCTTTTCGCAATATATTGAGCATCAAAGTGTTGCAAAGAAACATTCAAATTCAAACAAAAGATAACAACAAAAGACCATGTCATTTGCATCAAGTTACGTGACAATCTGCATGAGGTTACCATGCAATTTGATGCAGACAGCGTTGTGTTTTGCGTCAAGTTACAACGCATGATGGACGGAATTGCCCACCAAGAACGCCGAAATGGAACAACAGCCTCTGTTTTCCCGCTTCTTTTTCTCTATTTGGTGCAGCCACAAAATGTTAAAAACAAGCAACAATCTTTACAGGAAAGCAGAGCTTTCTCACAATTACATCTACGCTCAACGCAATGAGACCAAGATACAGGAGCATGCCCAAAAGCCTCTTTTTTCCTACGCATTTCCATGCTATTCCTTTCTTCTTGAGAATCAACTGCAAAGCCCTTTCACATTAATGTATTTTAGCGCATAAAAGTTTCGCAGTCTCTATCTTTTTTAGTATCTTTGCAATTAAATCACATTTTTGAAGGAAATGGCAGAAAATCAAAACTCCGAGGCAAATTATTCTGCCTCGAATATCCAAGTCCTTGAAGGGCTTGAGGCTGTTCGTAAGCGTCCGGCCATGTACATTGGCGACATCAGTGAGAAGGGACTTCATCATCTTATCAACGAGACAGTGGATAACTCTATCGATGAAGCTATGGCAGGTTACTGCACAGATGTCGAGATTACGCTCAATGAAGACGGCTCCGTTACCGTTGAAGATAACGGTCGTGGCATCCCTGTTGATGAGCATAAGAAACTTCACAAGTCGGCTCTTGAGGTCGTTATGACCGTGCTTCATGCCGGCGGTAAGTTCGATAAAGGCTCTTACAAGGTCAGCGGTGGTCTGCATGGTGTGGGTGTAAGCTGCGTGAATGCACTCTCTTCGCACATGCTTTCGCAGGTTTTCAGGGATGGAAAGATATATCAACAGGAATACGAAAAAGGCAAACCGCTCTATCCGGTCAAAGTAGTTGGGGAAACAACTAAGCGTGGAACCCGCCAACAATTCTGGCCGGACCCGACTGTTTTCACTACAACGACCTACAAATGGGACATCGTTGCCAGCCGAATGCGTGAGCTTGCATACCTCAATGCGGGTATACGCATCACGCTTACTGACCTCCGTCCCAATGAAGAAGGCAAGACCCGACAGGAAGTTTTCCATGCAAAAGACGGACTGAAAGAGTTTGTTCGCTACGTAGATCGCCACCGCACACATCTCTTCGACGATGTGATTTACCTGAAAACAGAGAAGCAAGGCATTCCAATTGAAGTGGCTATCATGTACAACACCGATTATTCGGAGAACATTCACAGCTATGTCAACAACATCAATACGATTGAAGGAGGTACTCATCTGACCGGTTTCCGCGCCGCACTGACCCGTACTTTGAAGGCTTATGCCGATGCAGAACCTACTATTGCCAAGCAGATTGAGAAGGCAAAGATAGAGATTGCCGGCGAAGACTTCCGTGAAGGACTCACTGCCGTGATATCCATTAAGGTGGCAGAACCGCAGTTTGAGGGGCAGACAAAGACCAAATTGGGCAACAGCGAGGTATCAGGAGCCGTGCAACAAGCCGTTGGTGAGGCTCTGTCAAACTATTTAGAAGAGCATCCTATCGAGGCAAAGAAGATTTGTGAAAAGGTGGTTTTAGCCGCAACAGCACGCATTGCAGCTCGCAAGGCACGTGAAAGTGTACAGCGAAAGAGCGTGATGACAGGTGGCGGTTTGCCTGGGAAACTGGCCGATTGCTCTAATAAAGACCCGAAAGAATGCGAGATATTCCTCGTCGAGGGAGACTCTGCGGGAGGCTCTGCCAAGCAAGGTCGCGACCGTTATACACAGGCAATTCTGCCGCTTCGAGGTAAGATTTTGAACGTAGAAAAGGTGCAATGGCATCGTGTTTTCGAAGCCGAGTCGGTCATGAATATCATTCAGAGCATCGGTGTCCGCTTTGGTGTTGAGGGCGAAGATGACCGAGAAGCCAATATCGATAAACTGAGATATGACAAGATTATCATTATGACCGATGCCGATGTCGACGGTTCTCACATCGACACTCTCATCATGACACTCTTCTATCGCTTTATGCCTAAGGTCATTGAAGACGGACATCTCTACATCGCTACACCTCCATTGTACAAGTGTACCTATAAGAAAGCGAGTGAATATTGCTACACGGAGCAGCAGCGTCAGGCTTTCATTGACAAGTATGTTGAAGGAAAAGAAGACGACAAGAGCCTGCACACACAGCGCTACAAAGGTTTGGGAGAGATGAATCCCGAGCAGCTTTGGGAGACAACCATGGATCCTAAGTCGCGCCTCTTGAAGCAGGTGACCATACAGAATGCTGCTGAAGCCGACGAAATCTTCTCCATGTTGATGGGTGATGACGTTGAACCGAGACGCGAATTCATTGAGCAAAACGCCACATATGCTAACATTGATGCATAAAATCTGTTACTGTTCAACAAGCCATATATCCCTCTCCTCCATGCAGGAGGGGGATTTTTAATTTCAGATATGACAAAATGGATATTAGGTTTCGTGCTTTTTCTACAGGCCATCAGCTTGCAGGCACAACGCTTTCAGCCCCATTGGATAGGCTATCCTGACGTAGACTCTACCGCACAGATATGGTTTCGGCAAACCTATCTCTGCGAGGGGAGACCACAGTTTGCCATGCTTGAAGTTGTCACAACAGGCTATTTTGATCTCTATGTGAACGGTTATAATGTATCGACTGACGTCAGAATGCCTTTCCGCAAGCAAGCTTTTGACGACCGACCTATCAGCCTTTGCTTCGATATTACACGCTTTCTTCGCCCCGACAGCAACACGATTGCCGTGTGGTATAGCCCTTCATATCCTCATATTCAGCCTCGCCAAGTAGCTATCTCCTATTATGGAAGAGATGCAGAAAACCGCCCTTTCAGCCTCGTTTCAGACAGTAACTGGCTTTGTCGCAAGGCAAATGTGCGGCTTGACACCACATATGACGAGATATTTCATGCCTCCGACTACAGTCAGACGCAATGGAATGCTGCTGATTTTGCACCGGCCTGCTGGCAAGGAGCAGTGAGTTTAGCGACTGACAACAGCCAGAAGACAGACTATCGCAGGGTGGCTTACACAGCCGAACGCGTCACGAAGATTATCACACCCGCCTATTATGTCGTTGAAGGCGATACCGTCTGCTACGAATTCAATACCGGGTTTCATGGCTATGTGCGTGTAACGCTGCGTGATGCCAACATGGGAGAACGTCTCAACATCAATGGATTAGGCTATCAATGCAGCGGAGAAATGGACGAACAAGCCTATCGGAAATTCACCCGACGAACGTTCAGAAACGTTTGGATTACAGGCGACCAACATTTTAAAAACAGCCAAATCCAGCGTGTTGAAGGTATAGAAACCGCTCCCTACCCACACATAAGTTGGCATTAGTCAAGTCTTTTTCCTTGTGAAAATGACGGTTATAACCTCTTTTGTTCTTCTTTTTATAACACCATTTTAACTATATAGACCACTTATGAAAGAACTAACTATCGGCTTTTTACTTGAGACTAACAAGGGGAGCCATATTGATGAAGACCTCCTTTTAGTCAATAACATCGCAGACTTACCCCGTTCTCATGAACCGGGACGACTTGACTTTCTGTTTTTCGGCATGTGCACTTCAGGGGTTGGAAAATACTCTTTAAATACCATCGACTATGTTGTTCTGCCCAAAGATATCCTTATCGTCACCCCCGGAGACGTCACAGACAACTATAGTTTGAGTGCAGATTTCAAGGGTATTGGCATCATTATGTCGAAGAACTTCTATCGGGAAGTGATATTGAATGTACACGAATTGTCTTCGCTTTTCCTATTTGCAAGAAACCATCCCGTATGCGAACTTGAGACCGATGAAGTCAACACAGTGGCCAACTACTTTAGCATCATCAAGCAAAAGTTAGACAACAAAGCGCATCTCTTTCGTGTAGAGACTGTGAAACTACTGCTTCAAGCCCTCATTTACGACCTCAGTAATGCAATCTATCGCATTCAGAAGAATGATAAACACCACTCTTCCCGTCTTGAAAAGATATTCTTTGATTATGTCAAACTCGTTGAAAATCACTTCCGTTTTGAACGTCGTGTGGGTTGGTATGCCAAGCAATTGAACATTACTCCAAAGTATCTTTCAGAGGCTGTAAAGGCTATCAGCCACCGTACTCCCAATGAATGGATTGACTATTACACGATACACGAACTGCGCATCATGCTGAAAAGCACTGCAAAAAGCATCAAAGAGATTGCTGTCGAGCTGAACTTTCCGAACCAAAGCTTCATGGGAAAATACTTTAAAGACCACGTTGGTGTGTCGCCTTCTGAATACAGAAAAGTATAGGTTTGTAAGATCTTGCATCGACAGGAAAGCAAGATTGGCAATTTAAATGCTTTGACATACAACGTAGTTTGAAGATTTTCTTTACCTTTGCACCCAACATTTGGAAAAGAAAAAATAACAAGAAATGATACAACTAAACACCAACAAGGGCCTTTGCAAGCTGCTCAGTCCCCATTTCTCATTACCGTTTCAATGTATTCAGGTACGAAGATCAATCGTCATTAAATGTATTTCGTTCTTCGTTTTCATGATGATTTCAATGCCGACACAGGCCCAGATGCTCTTCTCCGAGAACCTTACAATGGAGATAGACAGCACAAAAACCATACAAGGGTCATTACAACCGGTGGTAGATTTCAAGACAGAGAAAGAGAATGTACTTACCCTTAAGAATACAGCTAACCTCAATCTGCTGATTAAAAAGAGTCGGGTTATAAATCTTATCAATAAACTTGAATTCTCAACTTACGGTAAGAAGATCACCGTAAGTGGAGGCTATGTGCACGCAGAATATCGTTATCTGCTCCATCATGCCTTTGAAGTTTATCCTTACGTAGAGTCACAATGGGCAGGAAGCCGTGGCATGACATTCAAGATTTCCTCGGGAGTTCAGTCCCGATATCGCCTTGTCAACACCGAGCACTGCCTCATGTTTGCAGCTGTCGGCCTTTTCTATGAGTTTGAAAAGTGGCAATATCCCGACCCACCTGCAAGCATAAGCGATTATGCCTACAGCCGAAGTGTAAAGAGTCATCTGTCACTTAGCTTCAAACATTCACTCGGAGAACATTGGGAACTGACTACAACCGCCATTCATCAAGCCAAGCCTGACAGCTATTTCAAAAGCGCAAGGTTCGGCGGAGCAGTAGACCTTGCGTATCATATCACACCGAAAATCGGCATACGTGGCACCTATCGCATCATCTACGACACCTCTCCTATCGTGCCTGTACGTAAAGATTATAACACCGTTGATGCCGGTATAGATATCTCTTTCTAAGAAACAGCCGGCCTTCTTCGCCTTTGGAGGGAGCGGGGAAGGCTTCTATTCTGCAATCATCTGCTCTATCTCTTCAGCTGCCTCACACAGTTCTGCATACCATTCTTCGCCAAAACGCCGGATAAGTGGGCCTTTCAAGAATTTATAAACAGGAAGATTGAGGGCTTCACCCTTTGCAACTGCATCCTTACATATCTTCCACTTATGATAGTTTATGCCTACAAGTCCATGGCCAAACTCCTTGGCACGTATTGGATAAAGGGCGCAGGAAATGGGCTTTATGAAGCGTGTATGCCCGTCACGGTAGGCACGTTCGAGTGCACAAAGACAACAATCGCCCTCATAACAAGTAAAAACACAATCCTTACCTCCTACAATACTCGTCACCAAATCGCCTTCAATATCCGTGTAGGCCACGCCTTGTCTGTCGACAACAGCCTGTGCCGAAGCACTCATATCGCCCCAAATAGTGTCTAAAGCATCCTCAATTCCTCCGATTTCATCAAGCGTAACAGGTGCTCCGGCATCGCCTTCTATGCAACAAACTCCCTTGCATTTCTCCAAATCACAACAGAACTTCTCGGTAATAATGTCGGGAGAAACCAACACGTTTCCCACCTGTATAATATGCAAATCCTCTTTATTCATAATGTTGTTTGCAGTAATTGGCCGGTTCAGCCATGACAGAAAATGTCCACATCAGACATTCGAAGTATGATAAAATGGGCTATAAGCCTGCACTTCCTCCCCCGAGGAGAAGGCTGGGGAGGGGTTTCTTACCACTCTATTTCCTGTTCTCCCCTACCTCTTAAGTATTCATTACATCTTGAAAACTGATGATTTCCAAACCATCCTCCACGGTTAGCGGAGAGCGGAGAAGGATGAACAGACTCCAAAACAAGATGTCGGTTTTTATCTATCAGATACTTTTTGCTGCGGGCAAATCCACCCCAAAGCATGAAAACAAGACCGTCGCGATGATCGCTCAAAGCCTTGATTGCAGCATCGGTAAACGTGGTCCAGCCCAATCGTTGATGACTGTTGGCCTGATGAGCACGCACAGTCAACGTGGCATTCAAGAGCAGAACGCCCTGCTCGGCCCATCGTGTGAGATCTCCATTTCGCGGCATCGGCTTGCCAAGATCCATTTCAATCTCCTTAAAGATATTGATAAGTGAAGGGGGCATCACCACACCTTCGGGCACAGAAAAGCTCAAACCCATGGCTTGACCAGGCTCATGATAAGGGTCTTGGCCTATGATTACCACCTTCACTTTATGGAAAGGGCAAAGGTTGAAGGCGTTGAAAATCAGCTTTCCCGGCGGATAACACGTGGTATGCAGATACTCCTCGCGCACCAATTTGGTTAAATTCACGAAATAGGGTTTGTCGAATTCCGCGCCAAGATAGGGCTTCCAACTCTCTTCAATCTTTACCATTGCGCATTTATTTATTGTCAGATATCAAGCATTCTCCCGTCATGTCAGCAGGCTGTTCCAAGCCCATGATGTGCAGAATTGACGGAGCAACATCGGCCAAACGGCCATCTTTCACAGTGGCAGAGTTATTATCTGTCACGTAAATAAACGGCACGGGGTTCAGCGAGTGAGCAGTGTTTGGTGTGCCATCTTCGTTGATTGCATTGTCAGCATTACCGTGATCAGCAATGATAATCACCTCATAACCGTTGGTTTTAGCTGTCTCAACGACCTCTTCCACACAGTGGTCAATGGCCCAGACTGCCTTTGCAATAGCATGATATACACCTGTATGACCCACCATATCACCGTTGGCAAAGTTGACAACAATAAAGTCATACTCCTGTGTGTTGATAGCACCGACAAGCTTATCCTTAACCTCAAAGGCACTCATTTCCGGCTTTAAGTCATACGTAGCTACTTTAGGAGAAGCCACAAGAATACGATCTTCGCCCTCAAAAGGCTCCTCGCGACCGCCATTAAAGAAGAAAGTTACATGGGCATACTTCTCTGTTTCGGCCGTATGAAGCTGCTTCTTACCTAATCGGGAAAGGTATTCTCCGAGTGTATCTTGCACGTTTTCCTTCGGGAAGAGCACCTTTACATCCTCGAAATTCGGGTCGTATGGTGTCATACAATAATACTTCAAACCCTTCACAGTCGTCATACCTTCTTCCGGCAGATCCTGCTGAGTAAGCACTTCCGTCAGCTCCTTTGCACGGTCATTACGGTAGTTAATGAAGATAACGACATCGCCTTCTTCAATCGTTCCGTTGACTTTGCTGTTGTTGATTGCCTTGATAAACTCATCGGTCACGCCCTCGTCGTAACTCTCCTGCATGGCTTTAACCAAGTCATCGGCCTGTTTTCCTTCGCCCTTCACAAGCAAATCATAAGCCTCTTTCACGCGGTTCCAGCGTTTATCTCGGTCCATTGCATAGAACCGGCCAATGATACTTGCGATGTGAGCACCATTCTTCTGGCAGCATTCCTCTACGTCTTCGATGAAGCCCTTGCCGCTTCTTGGGTCGGTATCTCGCCCATCCATGAAGCAATGCACATATACATCTTTGAGCCCATATTCCTTACCTATCTCTATCAACTTGAAGAGATGATTGAGTGAAGAGTGCACACCTCCCGTTGAAGTTAAGCCCATCAAGTGGAGCTTCTTGCCCGTCTTTTGGGCATAAGAATAAGCTTCAACAATGCCTGGGTTCTTCAAGATGTCACCGCTTTCGCAGGCTTTATTGATCTTCACCAAGTCCTGATAAACCACTCGGCCGGCACCGATATTGAGGTGACCAACTTCAGAATTACCCATCTGTCCATGGGGAAGACCTACGTTTTCGCCTGAAGCCTGAAGCTGAGAATGTGCAGAAACTGCATTCAGATAATCTAAATAAGGTGTCGGAGTATTATAGATAACATCACCCTTACCATGCTTTCCGATTCCCCATCCGTCGAGAATCATCAATAACGCTTTCTTTGCCATAACTTATATAAACTTAAAATTCTGTTTCCTGTATGCTGCAAAGTTACTGCAAACGAGTGAGATTACAAAGAAGAACGGCCCGTTTTTTTTCGTCATCAACTTGATGTTGGCTGACAAAAACATGCTGATGTGCACCCAAAGTGATGAAGTCTGCGGTGCATCCCCAGCCTGAAGCTGTATTCTTTCTGCCTGTCTTGTCTCTCCAATCTCCACACAACGCTGCTTGAAACATCCCGACAAACGCCTCTGTTTTGTAAATTCTATTGGTCAAAAAAGGCCTCTTTCAGAAGTTGCCTTTTAGAAAAAGAAAGCGCATAAACAAGCCCAAATCGCGCCTTTCAAATCAAAAAGCAATGCCGTTTCTGACACATTATCCTGCAACCTGCATCACTTTGGCTTGCAATCTGCATCAAAACACCACGTCTTCTGCATCAAGACAGCATGCAAAGTGAGGCAAAACACGATGCAATATGCGTCAAAACAGCAATAAAATCAACATGATTTCAGCCCCGAAAACAACCGAGATTACATAACAACCTGGTAGCCAACATGTTACTTAAAAGGCTCAAAACTCGCGTATTTCGGCCCGACATAAAATGTTTTTTGAATACGCGAGCTATGCGAAAGCATTTGTAAAAATAAATAACTAAAAACCAATTCCAGTACTCCCCAAGGGAAGAAGCACTGACTAACGACACGTTATCACCCCTGCCGCATATTCTCCCATGGCACGATATCCCTCGGGATTGGGGTGCAACCAATCGCTCTGCCAATGCTTCTGCAGGCGTTCGGGGTCGTTAGGATCGCGAAGCAGCTCATCGAAATCAAGAATGCCGTCGACCTTCTCACGCTGACTGCGTATCCATTGATTTACAGTTTGGCGGGCCGCTTCATGGAAAGCAGAGTAATAGCCGGCCCCCTTGAATGGCGTAATCGTGCCGAGATAGACGCGCAGATTGCGCTCCTTGGCCTTGCGTATCATCTCTTCGTAGGCATAGATAAGGTCATTTGCCACGGTTTCGCTTTGGCCGAAAGCTGCTGCTCCGATGTCATTTACGCCCTCAAAGATAACAACCGCACGCACACCTCGCTGTGAAAGGATATCCCGATTGAAGCGTTCGCGGGCCATAAACCCAAAGCCTCCCTTCATCGTTACACGGTTGTTGCCGATGCCGAGATTAAGAACTCCGACGTCGGTCACGCCTTGTTTCTTCTGCAAAACCTCTGAAAGAATGTCCGGCCAGCGGTTTTGTGCGTTGTTGGTTGAGTTCTTTCCATCGGTGATGGAATTGCCGATGATGGCTATACTCTTGGCTGTGAGGTCATAAACATCAATGGCCGAGATGTTAAACCAATGGTCTTCACGGAACGCCTTGGCAAAACTCGTCTTGGGAGTTGACACGCCCCGCAGGATATAACTCGTCGTTCGGGATCCCATGTGAACCGTAGGGACGGCGGGAGCCTTGGTATAATTAATGGTAATGGCAAGCTTTTCCAACGGTTGAAGATCGAAGTTCAACGCATCACTGAAAGCGGCCTTGCCCGCCGGAATGACGGTGTTGTAACGGCCACCAAACGTGAGATACTTCGCCGTGGCGGGCACAATAACGAAGCTGTCGGCAGCATGTGCGATGTAGACCGAGCGGATAACGAGCGGTTCACGCGAGAGTTCGTTGCTCAACTCAAGCCGAAGCTGCTTGCCACCTATCGAGACTTTCACAATCTGTCGCACCGAACGACCGCTCATGTTATTGTTATAAGGCATGAAACTCTTTACTACAGGCTGCTGCGCTGTAGCCCAAGTGCCCACCCAGTGATTGTCTGTCACGGCATTTGCCAACTGTGCCTGTGCCGCAACAGAAATGAATAACAGAATTAATCCTACAAATCTTTTCATCTTTTTACCTTTATATTATCGCTTTGCAAAGGTAACACTATTTTCTGATTACAGGCAAAAAGGGCTGGCAAAAGCCAGCCCCAAAGCGAGAGAGAAATTTAATAATCCACACGTGGACTATGTCTTTCGTCTATTTTGTGCGCTTCATCACGAAGCCATAAGCTGCAGATTATTCGCCACCTGCCCACCACACGCGCTTCGTGAAGACATACATTCCGGCATCGTTTCCGCTGCCAAAGGCTGCAGTCACATGCGGATTGGACTTCACATCACTGTCACCATAAGGCAGACAGAGCGGCCAACGGTTGGCACCTCCCGACGTATTGTTAGGGTTGGTCATGGTGACCGGATAGCTGCCGTCAATGTAACGGCAACGGCGGATGTCGTTATAGGTCTCCAATTGCTCGTCACGTGTCTGTGCAATATACTTCTGAATGAGGATCTCATTCAAGGGATTTGCCGTGAAACGAGCATTGATTGAAGTCAGATAATTCGTAATCTGAGCATCGGTAATGCTTGCTTCGATGACGCTTCCACCGGCAGTATAGAAGTCTTTTATTGAGGCGGTAACTCCCTTTTCGAATGCAGTCTTGGCGTCTGTACCTAAACGTGCCTGCGCTTCGGCAAGGATGAAATAAAGCTCTGAACTGCTCATCATGTGCAAAGGAGCAGCACCATTGTCCAAATAAGCAGGCCAATTGACATACTCTGTCTCTGAAGCTAAGGCGTCATCTCCTGGATTTGCAACCACATTCTTGCCGAATTTGTTGTAGTTATAAATGGGTTCGCGGGGATCATTGCGGGCTGTCAGCAGTTTTTCTACCGTTGACGAACAACCTGTGTAGCTACGACTCTGGGCGTAAGCATACCAGGAGTTGTCGGCAGTCTGGCCGTTGAACACAGCTAATTCGCAGCCTTCAAAACCGCCACTGATGGCAGCCTGTGCCTCGGCAACAACCTTCTGAAGCTGTGCCGTGGTCTTGTTTACCCCATAGGTACGCAACAGATAGCGGGCTTTCAGCGCGTGGGCAAATGCTGCCCACTTAGCAACTTTACCGCTATAGATAATATCATTCGCGCTGAAATCATCGGTTCCGCGGGCAAAGTTGATTTGTGCGCTGTCGAGAAGTTCAAAGACACGGTCGTAAACTACTTTCTGTTTGTCAATCTGAGGATTGGAAGTTACGAAGCATTCCTTATAGGGAATGTCGCCATGAAGGTCGGTCAAAGTGGCCCAGTTGACAGCTTCAAGCGTCTGAGTTACGCCCAAAAGATTATATTCCTTGGCATTAACTCCGCCCTCCTGACATTTGTTATGCATCAGACGGAGATTGTTGAGATTGAGGTAAGTGCTGTTCCATTCGTTTTCAAACACTGCACTTCCGGCCACTTCCGATAGGTTTCGTTTCTCCACCATGCGTAATTGGTTGTTGCCGGTACCGAAGAGTTGCTCAGTATAAGAACTGACATACCAGGCATAGTTGCCACAGAGCGTGCTATAGACTGTCGCCACTTCAGCATCCGTCAGCTGGAGTTTGGCGTTGATATTGATGCTCGGGTGTGCCTCGTCTTTATTGATATGATCCATGATATCTTCAGAACAAGAGGCAAACATCACTGAAGTCAGGGCCACACCAAATATATATTTCATTTTCATAATCAATGCTCTTTATGTTTATCAAATGTTAGTCGGTGCTTAGAATGTGAGTTTAAAGCCACCACCGAAACTTGAAGTGTTAGGTACGGAGTAGCGTTCGAAGTAGCCACTCATGTTGCCGTTACCCTGCGAACTCTCTGGATCGAGGTTCGGCATCTTAGCCCAAAGGAGGACATTGCGGGCGAAACCATAGACTGAAAGGTCAATACCTGCAAACTTAGGGAACTGATAACTCAAGGTCACATCGCGCAACTTGAGATAGCTGGTGTCGTAGATTCCGGCCTCGGTCACGTCGTTATAGGCCTGATAATAATCCTGTTTGCTCACTTCAACGGTATTCTTCAGTCCGGTTGCCTCGTTGATTCCTTCGGCAACCATTGTTCCTTCATGATAAGGGAGCGACTCCTTGGAGGCACCGAAGAAGTTCATCGTCAGTAGCGTTCCATTATACATGCAGCCCCCTTTCTGCCAATCCATTGTTGCTGAAAGTGAGACTTTCTTGTAACGTGCATGGAGATTGAAACCCATGTTGAAGTCAGGCGCACACTCACCAAGGTTCACACTGGCTGCGGTTGCCTGTGGAAGGCCATTGGCATCCAGCAGTAACTGGCCGTCTTTAGTACGCTTGAAAGCCCTGCCATAGATATTAGGATAGGTGTAACCTGCCTGTGCACGTATCTGTGGTTCAACGAAACCACCGAGCATAATGCTCTCAACACCATCGGCAAGTTCCTTTACCTTGTTGGTAACTTTCGTGAAGTTAACGCCTAATTCCATGCTGTAGTCATGATGATCAAGCACAGTTGCATTCACAGAAAGCTCGTGAGACCAAGTCACCATCCGTCCTGCATTCGTGCGGAGTGACTGATATCCCGTCGTGCCTGCCGTCGGAACATCGAATATCTGGTTCCTGACATCCTGATAACTCAACGTATAATCGAGTTTGACACGGTTCTTGAAGAGTCCCAAGTCGATACCCGTTTCCCAGTTAGAGGTGTTCTGTGGCTTCAGATTTTCATCAAACTTCACAAAGTAAGGTGTATAACCTTTCGCACCACCGAGCGGATAACTGATAGGCGTGTAGACATACATGCCACCGCCATAAGCCGGAACATACATGTAATTATTATAGAACTGACCGGCTTGTCCAACCTGTGCATAAGACAGACGGAGCTTTCCATAAGAGAGAACCTGATTGTCTTTCAATGCCGGAAGCTCGGTAAATATCCAGCCTAATGATACTGATGGATAGAAGAAAGAACGGTGACCGCGTGGCATGGACGATACTTTGTCGTTACGACCCGTTACGGTAAGATAGACCATATCTTTCCAAGAGAGCGACATTTGACCGAAGAAACCAACGGTACGTTCCTGTACATGATACTCGGAATGCTCGTCTATGGAAGACGTGTTGCCGATAGTAGGCTGTCCATAGAAAGCCAACCCGGAGCCGTCATAGTCCCACTTGCGACAATATCTATGGTTGAATTCATTACCGAGAACAAAGCCAAAGTCCCACTCTTTGTCTGCACCCCACTTGGCAGTGAAGTTAGCTGTGAGCAAGTTATTAAAGATATTGTTCTGCGCTCCGTAGTTTTCAACCTCGCCTTTCTTATTATAAGCCGAGCCTATCTCTGCAATGGTAGCATTGTTGGAGGTATAGATATCAACGCCGGCCTGCTCACGAAAGACGAGATTATAACGGTCGTTCCAATTCATTTTCGGAGTAAATTCGGCATAAGCATTGCCAAATACGCGGTTCGTATGCTGTGAATACTCGTCATTGTCGGCCCACCAATAGGGATTATTGAAGTTGGTTGCACGGAAAAGTATCTGCGAAGTAGGGTCGCCCGGCTTATGATAGGGCGTGCCTTTAAGGTTGTATTCGACCGGAGCAGAGTACACAACGTTGACTATACCACTGTTAGCACCGGGGGCAGATGTTACCTTTACCGAGCTGTAGTTGGCCGAGAAGCCAGTCTTCCACTGGTCGTTGACCTTCCAGTCTACGGCACCGTGTGCACCCGTTCTGGTCATACCTGTTGAAGGAATGATGCCCTTCTGATAGGTATCACTGATACTAAACGAATAACTTACATCGTTCTTGCGCTGCGAAATATTGAAAGTGGAATTCTGGGTGAAGCCAGTCTTGAAGAAATCGCCTACGTTGTCATAGGTCTGAGGCGTAGCCCAACCACTGAGACCTGCGGCAGCATACTTCGGATTATAGTACATTCCAGCATGCGAAGTGAGGTCACCATTGGTGTATTTGTTATTGGTGTTACCTCCATAGGTAGCATCATTGGGCAGGTCAGAAATCTTTGGTCCCCACGACATTGAAGTGTTGGGGTTATACTTCGAAAGGCTTCCACCCTGGGCATATACCTTCTGATGTTCAAACTTTCGACTCAAAGTCTGTGCGCTCAAGTCGGTAGAGAAAGTGATAACCGGCTTTGTTGAACTCTTGCTTCCACGCTTTGTAGTAATCAAGATAACACCGTTTGAAGCACGAATACCGTAAAGTGCCGATGCAGCCTGACCTTTCAAGACATTGATAGATGCGATATCATCAGGGTTAAGGTCAATCGTACGACTGGCATTGTCGGCACCCGTCACAGAGTGCTTCGTGTCGAAATCGGGCGTAGAAACAATGGGCATGCCGTCGACAACATAAAGCGGCGTGTTGTTTCCATTGAAAGAACGCGCTCCACGGATTACAATCTGAGCCGATGCTCCAGGTGCTCCCGAAGAGGTTCTGATGTCAACACCCGTCAGTTTTCCCTGCATGGCACTGGCCAATGAGGAGGTACCGGCAGTGTTTAAGTCCTTGGCATCAAGCATCTGTGAGGCGTAACCGAGTGATTTCTTCTCACGAGTGATGCCCATTGCCGTTACGACAACCTCGTCAAGAACCTTGTTGTCAGGGTCTAACTTGACTTTCATGCTGCCTGAATTAGGCACAGTCACCGTCTTGGTATGCATGCCCAAATAGGAAACAACAAGCTTTGTGCCCTCTGATGCACTCAAGGTGAACTTACCATCAACATCAGTAATCGTTCCCATTTTAGTTCCGGAGATCTTCACCGAAGCACCCACTATCGGCTCTCCATCTTCACTTGAAACTACGGTTCCATTAACTTGCGTCTGGGCTACAGCCATTCCTATGCTCAGAAACAGGCCCGCAAGAAACATCAAAAGTCTCTTTTCCATAAATTTCTCTCTTTAAGTTAAAACACAAAAGTCATCTCTGCTCGCAACAAAATCCAATGACTTACATTTAAATAAAATTATAAATATTTTCAAATGCAAAGTTAATGAATACATATTTCATATGCAAATTATTTTGCAATTAATTTATCATTTCGTTATAAAAAAGCCGCATTTTCAATAAATTACCATATAAATCGCAACGTATTATTGTTGTTTTGAAACTACAATATGTATATAATTTGAATATATGTAACATCTAAACAGTGTGAATAAACAAGCAGAAAATGCAATAATCCATAAAGAATGAAAAGATGAACAGCTTTTATCTACCAGTTGGAATGGGAAATATGGTGCATCAAACCAAGAAAACAAAGACTGGAAGCAAACATTAGATATGCCACAAGAAGCATTATATAACTTTAACAAAAAACTCAAAATTCCCAACAATTCCATTCGTCATGTTCTCCAATTCACCACGAACGAAATCTATGTTTCCCCTATTACACCTGCTAATCTGCGTCATAACAGCATGCAATTACAGTCACTTTACACTGCAATATGACGCAAATTGCGCGGTATTTTGCATCAAATCACACGCTATTATGACGCTGATTGCAACACCATTGACAACAAGACACGAAAAAGGGGAAAGCCACTACTGACTTTCCCCGACACAAAGATAATACTTTTTAAAAGCGAATGCAAATCAAAGATGAAATAAATTGACAATCATTCCTGCATACCCTACCTCATCACTTTCATCGTCTTTTCACCTTGCTTCACAACATACACACCGCCAACGGGCAGTAAATCGTTACTGAACTGCACAGCAGGAACATGCATAAGTTTATGTCCCTGAAGGTCAAAGACCGTGACGTCAGCAGAGGAAGCAGAAGTATCGATGGTTCTGATACCCGTTGTTTTCCAACTGTCATCAGTGGTTCCGGTATCTACACTCTGTACACTTCCGCCTGAAATTACGACTTCATAGCTATTCACCTGATTGGAAGGACGACGCACCAACTGCCAATCTTCGGCATATTGCGATGAACGTGAACCCACAAACAGACGGTAAGTGCCGTCAGGAATGCCAGCCGGCAGGGTAATCATCCCGCTAAGTTCGCCCACAGAATAACGGTCGGCAACGTCTGATGCGGTAATAGACTTGAGCACTTTTGCCGTGTTGTCTTTCATAAGAACAAAGGCAACCTCACCCGTAAAGCTTTCACCTGCAAGATTATACATCGTTCCAGCCGAGAGATTAAGCATCGAAGCAAACTTATATGCAGTGAATTTCTCTTTACTGATAACGTGTGAATGCGCATCCATTACTTTCACCGGAGAGACGCCAACAAGCATATCCTGCCCGTCACTGAACGAATATCCCGTTGGATTCAGCAGTGCTATATCAAAGTAACCGTTGCCACCCTTGGGGCCCCAACCCCAGTTTACGTGCACGAAGCCATGCTCGTTATAACCGTCAATGACAAAGGCATGACCGCCTGCCGTTGCATCTGACCCTGTATAATATACCGGACGGCTGGCATTCAACTCCTGATATATTATGTTCATCCATTGAGAAGTGGAATAATAGTTACGAAAGAGGAGATTGATACCCGCATCATAACCGAACTTATTGATTAAGCCGCTGCGAGCCTCATTGGAATAAGCTCCGGAGCCAGACGGCGTATATTCCATGCCTACGGCTATGCCACAGTGGAGCATCAAGGTTGAAACAGCCTTTGCCTGCACAGCAGTATAAGAAACGGTTTCATATTCATTCAGCATGTTTTTCCAGTCATATGTTGTATTGCCGAAGTCTGCTGAAATGATCTTACTGACCCCATTGACAACCACACTCAACGTACCTTGTCCGATACCTTTAGTCGGATAATTGTAATGTTTCATTATCTGTGACAGTGCAGTTGCCACACATCCCGTAGGATAAGGCTCTCTTCCAGACACGTATGGACAGTCGTTGTTATAAGGTTTTGACTGGTTCCATTCAGTTTTCAGAATAGGACTGACTGCGGTCTGGAATGCTCCGGCAGGAATTACCGGTGCATATTTCTTCCCTTCCGACAGATAGTTGCTCATAGAACTGCTTGCTGCATTGACAAACCAACGCAGAGAAGTATTGGTTTCTGCATCATACCTGTCGCCTGAATAACCTATAACGGCAGGAAAAACATCGTCATTGGCAATAATGGCAAAACCTGTTTGCGAGCCAAGAACCGTCAACATAGCGTTCTCGGCGATAACTTTCAGATGATCAGATGAACCTGCAGCGCGTGTGGGCGCATGGCTGTCAGCTTTTGTCAGCACCTGCAATGCAGCCTCTTTCTTTTGTAACAGGCTTCTGTGGGCTGCCTGTAGTCCGGAAGATATGACGAAAAGAGAAATGAGAAGTAATAGTTTTTTCTTTGTCATTGGCATTTTATAAAATGGTTATGATTGATGAAGGGTTTTCTGAAAAATAAAAAAGAACCCAACAGGACAAGCCTGCAAGGTCCTTTTGTTATATCGGATAATCTTATATTTACTTAAACGATATATAGTCGATCTTAGTGCCGAATGCCCCTTTTCCAGGTACGGCATGGAGCAGTTTCAGCGTAGCTACCTTTGTTTTTGCATCGTAGGTTCCTGCAATTGCTGAGCCGGAAACGCCGTTAGCAGTAGACTTGGCATCTCCTTTTTCATTGCCACACACCCAAATCTTTCCATAGGTTTTATGAACCCAAGCGGGCTGAGCCGGTACGGTTACTACGCCCTTGTCGTCAATGGTGAAGTTGATGTCGTAGTTATAACCGTTCTCCTTGTCTGCCAACAACATGTAATTGTTGCCGTATGAGCGTACAATCAGGTTGGATTGTACATTCCACATGCCTAAAGCAACCGTCACATTATGAGTCTTGTAGCGGATAACATGGTAGGTTATCTCCGGCAAACCGTAAATAAAAGCATCTTTTGAAGCCACGGCAATGCTTACTTTTTCAGACGTTCCTGCGGTCATGTTGAAAGCCACCTCAACGTCTTTGGTCCCCTCTCCGGCAGCAAACTTCACGTCAGTCGGTGCATTGAAAGACTTATTGTCACTTGACAACGCTATTGTCTGAGCCTGAGTTGAGTCGACACGAGCCACGCGTACGATGAGTTTTTGCGCTTCGTTTTCTGTGAACTTAACAGTATCAGACTTTGATGCAACCAAGTATGCGTTGCCACCTGTATCAGATGGTGCCGGTTCATACTTGTAATCGTCTGAGCAGGCGCTTAAACTTGCAATACACAAGCCAAGCGCAGCCATGAATGAATATTTCAAGATATTTTTCATTTTCTTTTCCCTTTATGAAATACTACGGATTAATGTACAGGGGTATAGAGGTCTGACGGATCGGGATTGTTATAGCCTTTAACCGCACTGTTATTGTTTTCTTCAGTTGAAACGATACAGATGTTCATCCAAGCCGGACGCCCTTTGGTATTGAAACGGCACAACTCATAGAAGTTCGTGCCTTTGTAAGCACGCTTGACAGAGTAGTTCAGACGCTTGATATCAAAGAAACTTTGTCCTTCACCCCAAAGTTCTACACGCTTTTGGAACACGATTTCCTCAATGAGAGACTCCTTGTCAGTGAGTTGACTATTGTAGTTCGCGTCACGTGTCTGCATGATTTTATTCAGAACAGTCTTTGCTTCTGCAAGTTTATTCTGTTGTGCTGCGGCCTCAGCCTCGATAAAATACATCTCAGCAACACGCATCAGAGGATACGCACAGGCTGCTGCAATGGAGGATTCTCCGTCATTGCCCTGGCCCGGACGGAACTTAATGGAAGCATAAACGGGCAGAGATTTCTTGTAAGAAGCTTTCAGGAATGGAACCTGATCGGCCAAAGCACTACCACTCGGAGCTTTCCAATAGAGTTTACGCCAATCAGTATCACTGATACGATCATAGAGTTCTTTGCCTATCATACAGTACACCCCACCTGCACCTGCATAACCAAAGACCGTTTCATTTGACATCCATGAAGTCCAGTTAATGATACCTGTCTTCACAGTTGCAGCGTCTGCAGTCTGGTTGGAGCCCCACATCCAAGGAGTTGTCGTATTGAAACCAGTCGATGGATTGAGGGCAACGGCCTTGCTTACTGGTGCAACTTTGGTGGTAGCAATAGCTTTCTTGGCATATTCTTCAGCCTTGGCATAGTCCTCTACCCACATATACAGACGAGCTTTCAAACCATAAATACAAGCTAAGTCAGGCAAAGTCTTATCACGCGTATCCGCCAGTTTGATGATGTATTTCTCGGCATCATTCAAATCACCCTCAATGAATTTCTTCATATCTTCACGTGTGGCACGAGGGTTCTTGCGGGCATCTTCCTTGCTCATTCCTGCCTTCACAATAGGACAGGTAAGGTTGGTGACCACGTTACCATCGCTGTTCTTTCCATCAGGGAACTTTTCATTCGGCAGGAACTCATACATACGGGCCATATCCAAATAGAACATTGCACGGAAAGCATAGGCAACTCCAAGGAAACCTAACTGCTGAGTAGTTGCTGATTCGGGATTAACGGCACCAATAAGATTATTGGTCGTCAGCACCATATTATAGAATTTGTTCCAGATGAACTGTGTAGTAAGGTAATCCCTTCCAATATAGTAACTCTGTATCCATTGCCTATATTGGTTGTAATCACTTTCTGACAGGGCCTCATCTGCCGTCATCACATCTCGGATCTTCATCATCGAACCATAGCTGTAACTGAAGTGATAACTACTATTCCACACTGTATTCAGCGATGCCGGAATTGCACTCAGCAGGGCTTCTGTTGCTTCAGAAGAACGTTGTAGCTGCTTAGTGGTCGCATAAGAGGTTGGTTCTGTCTCTTCTTCACATGAAGTAAAAGTGGAGAGAGACAGTGCCACCAGTCCTAAACCCAATATATATTGATTGATTTTTTTCATCTTGTTTCCTTTTTTCTGTTAATGATTAGAACGTCACACTCACACCACCAGAGACAGAACGGATAGGCGAATAGTAAGCATTCGTAATTGAACCATTTTCGCTCTGGCGTGGATCAAAGCCCTTTCGCTTTGAGAACAACCAAACATTATCTCCCGTAACATAGACGCGGATGTTGGCTAAGCCAAGATTACGAACAAAAGGTTTCGGCAATGTATAGCCCAATGTGATGTTCTGCAAATTGAGATATGAAGCCGAAGTCAAGAAGCGATCGCTCTGTGCTGCCATGTAGTTGTCATTGAAGTTCAAGCGAGGAATGCTCGAATTCTTATTGGTAGGCGACCAGGCATTAAGGATATCAGCATGGATAGCACTACCGCGACTCAAATTCATTGCACTGGCATAGCCATTATCATAAGCCTTACCACCTAATTGATAAGTGAAGTCTACGGCAAGGTCAAAGCCTTTCCAGCTGAGATTCGTACCAAATCCACCGAATGCATCGGGGTTAGGATCACCGCAAAGATACAGGTCTGCTTCACCTGTTGTCTTAACAGTTTCCTGGCCAACAACCTTTGGACGTGCTCCTTTTACAGACTGATCAACCTGTTTACCGTTTGCATCATAGTAGATAGTCTTACCATTTGCATCTTTCTCATATACATTCTTATAATAGAGTGCTTCACCCGTTGTCTGATCAACGCCTGCATATTTGTACATATACCAGGTGTACATAGGCAGTTTCTCACCATAGAAGTAATCGCTACTCTGGTAACCTTGCTTGCCATCTACCACCAAGTTCTTCTTGTCAGCTGCTAATCTGACAATACGGTTCTTATTGGCAGTCATGTTCAAATGAGCCGACCATGTGAGCTCCTTGGTGCGGATGATGTCGCCGTCGAGGTTTACTTCGATACCGCGGTTCATCATATCGCCAACGTTGTCGTAATAACCATCATATCCCAACGAGGGGGGTACCGAGAACCACAGCAACATGTCGGTGGTTTTGCGCTGATAGAGTTCTACGCTACCCGTAAGTCGGCGCTTAAACAATTCAAATTCAAAGCCGGCGTTTATGTTGGTGTTGGTTTCCCACGTGATGTCTTGCTTACCTTTGTTGCTGAAAGCCAATGAACCCTCGCCGTTTACGGCCAATAGGTCGTAGAAGTTTGAGTAATAGAAGTCGCCAATGGCATCGTTACCTTGCTGTCCAAAGCTGGCTTTAAGTTTCAGCATGTCTACCCATTTAGGCTTGAACCACTTTTCTTTGGTCATTATCCAAGCACCGCCAAACGACCAGAAGTTACCCCAACGATGTTTTGGGTGAAAGCGCGAAGAGCCGTCGCGACGAAACGATGCCGATGCGAAGTATTTGCTATCGTAGTCGTATTGCCCGCGGAAGAAGAAACCTTCGATGTTATAGAGGTCCTTGTAGCTATTTGCCGACACCAGCGTAAGGGCGCCCGACAGCTCGGTGTTCATCTTATAAGCAAAGATGTTGTTCTTTCTTCCCGTGAGTGTTGTGCTGCTGTTGCGTGTGTACTCGTGACCTAACAAAGCCGAGATGGTGTGTTTTCCGAACTCCTTATTATAGTTAAGCAGCTGTTGCGTGTTGAAAGCGAAGGTGCGATAGTGCGAAACGCCAACCTGTCCGCCACGAGTTTTGTCGAACCCATAATATGGGTTGGCGGCATCGTTGTCGCGGTTTTCGGTGTTATAGATGCTTACGTTGGTTGTAAGCTTAAAGTCTTCGAGGAACGAAAAGTCTGCATACCCTTGCATTCCGTAGGCATTGCTACTGTTGGTCGATATGTTCAGAAGGTCGTTTTGCAAGGGTGCATCGTTTAAGAAAATCTCTCTCGTTACGCCGTTAACCGCTCCGTTGCCATAGTCGTACATCTTTCCGTTGCGGTCGTACATGATATTGCCTTTGCCGTCACGAAGGTAGACGGGGTAGATAGGCGGTACCTGGTGGGCTGCACCAAATGCATTGCCCGACGAATTAGACTCGGAGTGCGTGTAACTGATGTTTCCGCCGAAGGTTAACCACTTGCGCGCTTGGTACTCGGACTTTAATCTGGCCGAGTAACGCGTGTAGTCTGAACCATAGCAGATGCCGTTGTTCTTCATGTAACCAATGCTGGCGTAGGTCTTAAAGATGTCTGTTCCGCCATTGATGCCGATGTTATACTCTTGGCGGAAGCCTTTGCGCAGTCCTTCTTTCTTCCAATCGTCGGGATAAAGCATGTATTCCTTGCCGTTGTGTTGTACCACATTGCCCAATGTAGCATGTGGGTTTAGCTTGCCGTTTTGTCCTATAAGGTATTCGCCTTGTGGCACACTGTACACTATACTGCCCAGTCCGCCCTGGCTTCCAGGCTTGTAAATGGTTTCGTTTGCTTTGAGGTAGGCTGCATAAGCATCCATTCCGTCGCCATAATGAAACTTGTTGTAGATGGCTTTATAAAACATTTCGTAGTACTCGCCGGGCGACCTTACGTTGTCGTAATCAACTTTCGCATCTTCGTTAAAGCCCCATTTGGCGTCTACTGAAATAACGGCATTGCCGCGTTTGGCCGTCTTGGTGGTAATGAGAATTACGCCATTGGCACCGCGTGCACCGTAAAGCGCATTAGAAGCGGCGTCTTTCAGCACGGAGATAGACTCCACGTCGGCCGGGTTGATGTTATTCCAACCGCCGTCGTAAGGAGCGCCGTCGACGATGATCAGCGGGCCTGTGCCGGCGCTGATGGAGCTGATACCGCGAAGCAACATGGTCGGCCCGTCGCCACCGGCCTGACCCGAACCGCTGGTCATCTGTAGACCTGCGACTTGTCCGGCCAGCGCCTGCACCACGTTCGTGGCTTGCTTCTTGGTGAGTGCATCGGAATTGATCACGGTGGCTGAGCCGGTGAAGGCGGATCGCTTGGCCGTTCCGTAGGCCACGACGATGACTTCATCGAGCTGCTCGTTGTCGTCCACCAAGACGACCTTCATCCCAGCCGTGGCCGGTAATTCTTGCGTTTTGTATCCCACATAGGAAATAACCAGCGTGCTACCCTTGGGCACCGAGAGGGCGAATTTGCCGTCGATGTCCGTGATGGTACCTGTCGTGGTATTGCCTTTCACATGCACGGTGACGCCGATCATGGGCTCACCCTGCTGGTCAGTCACAGTGCCGCTGGCCTGTGTCTGCGCCATCGCGGCCCCTGTCCCTATCAGGATAAGAGCCAGCAACATCATTAATCTCTTTTTCATACTGCTATAATAATTGGTTTAGAAGGAGTGTCTATTGGGATCGAAGGGGCACCTTTATGAGTGTACGGGTATTATGCCGGCCGCAGGGGCGAAGCTGCGGGGCGCGTCAAACATGCTGTTTCTATTCGTGTGGTTCACCGTGTTCCCTCTTCTGTTAAATTTCGGGGTGGCAAAGATGGCTGTTTTTTACACTAGCCGGTGAACTGAACTGAAAAATCGCACCCACGAAAAGGTTTCTTGGCGAACGATTGTCTCGCACAATCGCCCCACCGGGAAGTCTGTGGCTCGAAAGACTCGCACAATCGCC
>ERZ772967.750-NODE-750-length-24172-cov-9.178463_pt1 | contig 24172 bp, 20 predicted proteins | sample MGYA00511677_ERZ772967 | MGnify/ENA primary metagenome ERZ772967 (study PRJEB29015, sample SAMEA2737931) | human oral metagenome | biome: human oral; feature: human-associated habitat; material: dental | place: China | collected 2146 ...
AACCGCTCAAGGCAGAGGAAGTAGCAAAACGTGTCGAGACGGTACAGCAGACCATACCAGCCCATACTCCCACCGCTGTGCCCGATACGGCAGTTCCGACAAAGGATGCGGTTTCTGTGCCGACGCAGAAGAGTTCGTCTGACACCCCGCCATCCGCGTCCTCTGCAGAGGGATCATCCGGTTCAGGCGAATCCGGAAGCGGCAGCGGAACCGGAGGAGGAAGCGGTTCAGGCTCTGGAACAGGCAGCGGCGACGGTACAGGCGACGGTCAGGGAACAGGCTCCGGCTCCGGATCGGGACAAGGCTCCGGTGACGGCAACGTATCCGGTACGGGCAGTTCTCCGTTCGATACAAACGGATTCTGGGCCGCTGTCAACGCGAACAAGGAATATCCCTACATGGCGATGAAACGTGGCCTCACAGGATCGGTAACGATTGTCACAACAATCGACCCGTCCGGCAGGATCACAAATGTAGGACTTGAAGCTACTTCTGGACATAAGATCCTAGACGATGCTGCGCTCAATGCAGCGTATGCCGTCGGCAGTTATCCAAACCCGACCGGAGGTACTGTTTACGCGAGAACGACAGTCCACTTCCAGTAAAATGAATACAAGAACGCCCGCAGGAAATTTCCACCTGCGGGCGCTCTTTTTTACTTACTTTTCCTCGAGCAGTTGAACCAATTCGTCGTAATCCCGACGCAGCTGCTCATAGTCATCCATCATCTGGAGAACCGTGAGCGTAGTGATGCGCTGCACATCGAAACTGCGCACCTTCTTCGACATCTCCTTGATGCGGCGGTCGCTCTCCGCTGCGAGACGCTTAAGCCGCTCCGGCTCATCCGTCTTCAGCTGATAGGTCTGGCCGAACATCTCAACGGCGACCCGCTGTACCGTCTTCTTTTCCTCTGTCATGGCTTTCACCGCCTTTTATCCGCGGAGTTCCGCATGCAGCTGTTCCTCTGCAGCACGCAGAATATCGGCAAATGCTGCATCCACTTCCTCATCGGTCAGTGTCTTATCATCGGACTGGAAATGCAGATGGAACGCCATACTCTTCTTTCCCTCTGTCACCTGCTTACCCATATAGACATCAAAGAGGGTCGCCCCACGGAAAAATTTCCCGCCTTTCTTGGCGATCACGCGCTCGATCTCCGCCGTCGTAATGTCTGCGTCTACGAGAATGGCAAGATCACGGGTCGATGCCGGATACTTCGGCAGCTGCGTAACCGATGTCTTTTTTTTGCGGTAGCGCAGAAGACTCTCGGCATCCATCTCGAAGATATAAACGTTCTGTGCGATTCCAAAATTCGCAGCAATCGTCGGATGCAGCTCCCCGACCACAGCGATTACATCACGGCCCTTCTTAAAGAAGGCTGTCTTGCCGGGATGCAGGGCAAAGTGCTCGCCGCGTTCCACGGTATATTTCTGCACGCCGATCGCCGCGAGGAAGCGCTCCACAATGCCCTTCATGTCGTAGAAATCGACCAGATCATTGCTCGTATCCCACGCGATCGGGCTGCGGCGTCCCGTAATGAGACCCGCGATCTTGAGTTTTTCGTGAACAAGTTCCGTGACAGGCAGTGCCTTCGGAAAAAATACCGGCGCAATATCAAAGAGACGGAGATCTGTATTCTTGCGCGTAACATTGCGTGCTGCATTCTCAAGCATGCTGGTAAGGAGCGTCGTCCGAATGAGCGGATATTCATCGGTCAGTGGATTCATAATCGGGATTGCCTGACGCAGCGGGCTGTCCGGAGGGACGCCGAGTTTGTCGAGTGTTTTTTCGCTGGTAAAACTAAATGACAGTTCTTCCGTCATGCCGAGTGCACAAAGCGACTCACGCATGGCATCGACGAAATCCTGCATCTCACTCGTACGTCCTTGCTGAACAGCGCCCGTGGGCAGACGTGAAGCGATGTTATCATATCCGTAGAAGCGTGCAACCTCCTCAGAGATATCCTCCATCATCGTCACGTCTCCGCGCCACGAAGGAACGGCGACGCGATAGGTCTCAAGCGCCTTCTCCTCAACAATGAACCCGAGCGAGCGGAGCGCGGATGCCATCCAGTCGCCGGGGATATTCGCACCGATGCGCTCCCCGACCGTGCGTGCGCTGAACTCAAGTACTGTCGGGACGCGACGCGTCGGATAGATATCGACAACGCCCTTTGCTACCGTGCATGCTCCCATCTCCGCAAGGAGCTGTGCAGCCCGCGTTGCCGCGCGCACGGTCTCGGTCTCATCAACACCTCGTTCAAAGCGGCCGGAAGCCTCAGAGTGAAGCCCAATGCGGCGTGCTGTACGCCGGATCGTCGGTCCATGGAAGGCCGCAGCTTCCAGAATGACGGAGGTTGTCCCGTCTGTAATCTCAGATTCCAGACCGCCCATAATGCCTGCAAGTCCGGCGGGCTTTTCACTGTCGGCAATCACCAACTCATCGCCGACAGCTGTACGTGCGGAGTCGTCGAGTGTATGAAGATTTTCCCCCGCATGCGCACGGCGAGCCGTGAGGATATGTCCGGCAACAGCGTCGTAGTCATAGGCGTGAAGAGGCTGACCGAGCTCGAGCATGACAAAGTTCGTAACATCGACGACATTATTGATCGAGCGAATACCCGCGCCGTGCAGGCGATCCACAATCCATGCAGGCGATGGGGCAATCTTCACATCACGCAGGACACGCGCCGAAAAGCGCCGACAGAGATCCGCGTCTGCAATTTGAATCGTGATGAGATCAGAGGCATTATCCTCGGCCGTCTCTCCTACCTCAATCTTCGGGAGATGCAGTTCTTTTCCGGTCAGTGCTGCAATCTCACGTGCAATCCCAATCACGCTGAAGCAGTCTGCACGATTCGCCGTCAGCTCGAACTCAAGCACGACATCGTCGAGCCCAAGCGCCTCTGCTGCGGGAATCCCGACAGGTGTGTCATCCGGCAGGATATAGATCCCGTGAATCTGCTCATCGGGCAGTCCTTCGATATCAATCGCGAGTTCCCCCGCCGAGCACATCATTCCGTTTGAAGGAATGCCGCGCAGCTTCCCCTTTGAAATCTTCTTCCCATCGGGAAGAATCGAGCCGACCAGAGCGACGGGAACGACATGTCCTTCGCGCACATTCGACGCGCCGGTAACAATCTGGAGGAGATCATCTCGACCGATGTTCAGCTGACAGACGAGCAGATGATCGGAATCCGGATGCGGTACGATCTTTTCGATGCGCCCTGTGATGACTTTTTCCAGCCCTTCATCCGCACGTACGATACGCTCCACGGGGACACCTGCCATCGTGAGGCGATCTGCAATTTCCTCCGCTGTCTCATCAATATCCACATAGTCTTTCAGCCATTTGATGGAAACCTGCATTGTATCGCCTCCTTAAAACTGATGCAAAAACCGCACATCGTTGTCATAGAACAGGCGCAGATCATCCACACCGTAGGCGAGCATCGCAATGCGCTCGACGCCCATACCGAATGCGAACCCGGATACCTGCTCGGGATCGTAGCCGCTCATACGAAGGACATTCGGGTGTACCATACCTGCACCGAGGATCTCAAGCCATCCCGTCCCCTTACACACACGACATCCTGTGCCATGACAGGAGGAGCAAGAGATATCGACTTCTGTTGAGGGTTCCGTGAACGGGAAAAAGCTTGGTCGAAAGCGCACCTTTGCCTCCGCATCAAAAAGCTGATGGAGGCAAAGTTCAAGCGTTCCCTTGAGATCGGCAAAGGAGATCCCTCGGTCGATCACAAGCCCCTCTACCTGCGTAAACATCGGCGAATGCGTTGCATCATATGAATCGCGGCGATAAACACGCCCAGGCGCAATCATGCGAATCGGGGCATTTGGCTCGCTCTTTTGCATCGTACGCGCCTGGACAGGCGAAGTCTGCGACCGCAGGAGAATATCCTCCGTGATATAGAACGAGTCCTGCATATCGCGCGCGGGATGATCCTTCGGCAGGTTCAGCGCCTCAAAGTTATAGTAATCGCTCTCGATCTCAGGGCCTTCCTCGATGGTGAATCCCATCTGCAGAAAGATCTTCTTGATGCGGTTCAGCGTAATCGTCAGCGGATGGAGATGCCCGACCTGCTCCGTACGTCCCGGCAGGGTCACATCAATTTGCTCAGAGGCAATCTTTTCCGCAAGCGCACGGCGCGAGAGCTCCTCAGATTTTTCCGTGAACAGCGCCTCGAGTTCGGCACGCGCTTCGTTGACGATCTTGCCGATGCGCGGACGCTCCTCCTCTGCAACTGCACTCATACTGCGCAGAAGCGACGTGATCTCTCCCTTTTTTCCCAGAAATTTCACGCGAATATCATTGAGTTCGCCAAGACTGCTCGCCGTGTCTGCAATCGCAGCGCGGGCGCGCGCCTTGAGTTCTCTGATTTTCTCGTCCATATCGTCCTCCTGTATGCGCACGAAATCATATCCTCTGTCGGTACTTACTCTGTCTCTTATACAAAAATATCAACAATCAGTTTACCATATCCATCTCAAAAAATCTATATTTTAGCGCGCGCAAAGAGCGCAGTCCCGTCAGCTGTCCTCATAAGGACGAACGCGCAGAGTCAGCCCGCGCTCTGCACAGATCCTTCGGCAAAGGGCGATCTCCTCTGCATCCTCGACCTTTTCCACCACCGTGAGCACGACATTCGGCACGTACGGCTTACAGTGCTCGGCAAATGTGAGCATTGCCTCATAGGAGGAGATGCCGAATCTCGAACGCGTGAGCGCGAGATAGCGTTCCGCATTGGAAGCATTGAGACTGATCGAGACGGTATCGAGCAGACCCGCAAATTGATCAGCAAATACATATCCGTGTTCCAGTTCGCCGAGGCCGTTCGTATTAACGCGCGTCGGCATATCCGGATGATGTTCCTTGACCCAGCGCAATACGGAAAGTACCGTGTCAAGGCGGATCAGCGGCTCGCCGAATCCGCAGCACACCACCTCGCGCACATATTGCCACGGCAGGCGCTCAAGCTCCTCGACAATCTCGGTGAGACTCGGATCATGTTCGATCCAGAGCGAGGATTCCCGCGCCATCTCCTTCATACTGCGCAGGCAAAAAACGCAGTCGCAGTTGCAGTCATTCGTAATATTGACATAGACGGCACGCTTCCCCTCCGGCTGCTCGCGAAGGCTCTCTTCCATCGGGAGATAACGGCCTCCCGCATGTGTCGCATATACAATCATAACATATACTCCTAATCATACACAGATATGAGAAAAGCTGCCGCATCGCGGCAGCTTTTGCATTCAAAGACACTCACAGCACCGTAAGCTCACCCATAAACGCTTCAAACGGAAGTCCATAGTTCCACGGCAGGCCAAGCTCCTCAGCATAGAGAAGGCAGTGCCCAATGAAATCTGCAGCAACCTGTGCCCCCTCTGCAAGCGGAATACCGCGCACGAGTGCGGCCGCAACAATCGCCGCAAACGCATCGCCGGAACCGGATCGATCATGGCCGACCTTTGCATTGTCAAAAGAATGTCCTCTGCCGTTTCCATAGAGATAGGTCCGCACCCGATCCCCCGCGTGAAGGCCCGTGATGATGACATCGCGCGGTCCCATCGCCGCAATGTCTGCCGCCATCTTTTCAAGCGCAGGCATAGACACCAATCCCCCCGGCGGATACGGAACCCCCAGCAGCTGACACGCCTCCGTGAGATTCGGCGTCACTACATCCGCATGCGGAAGCAGCTGCCGCATCTTCGCACAGAGTTCCGGTGTATAGGAAGAGTAGAGCTTGCCGTTGTCTCCCATGACGGGATCGACAATAACCTCGGTATCCTTCCCCTTAAAACGGCGAATGCAGTCAAGCACGACCTCGATCTGCTCCTCCGAACCGAGAAACCCTGTCAGCAGAGCATCGAAAGTCAGTCCGTTTTCTGCCCAATTTTCCATATAGGGACGCATACGCGCCGTATAATCGTCGAGATAGTGATTCGGGAATCCCGTATGCACGGAAAGTATCGCCGTCGGGAGCGGACATGCCTGCACGCGCATCGCTGAGATCAGAGGAAGCTGCACCGTCACGGAACAACGGCCGAATCCCGTGATGTCGTTGATGAGGGCAATTCGTTTCTGGCGCGCCATCAGCGATTATCCACCCGTTCCGGTACACGGTCATGCATGGACAGGCGAGTCCATGCCAGCTCCTCGTACTTCGTCCCCGGAATGCCGTAGTTCGCATAGGGATCGATGGAAATCCCGCCGCGCGGCAGAAACTTCCCCTGCACTTCGATATATTTCGGAGCCATTAACTGAATGAGATCTTTCATGATGATATTTACCACATCTTCGTGAAAGTCTCCATGATTGCGAAAGCTCACGAGATAGAGCTTCAGCGACTTGCTCTCGACCATGCGCTCTGCCGGCATATAGGAGATGTAGATCGTCCCGTAATCCGGCTGTCCGGTAATCGGGCAGAGCGTCGTAAACTCAGGGCAGTTGAAGCGCACCCAGTAATCATAATCTGTATGTTTGTTCCGGAAGGTCTCAAGCGCCTCGGGCGCATAATCATAGCCGTAATTTGTCCGCTGTTCCCCGAGGAGAGTAAGCCCTTCTCCCGTTTTTTCTCTTGCCATTCACATACCTAAAAATTTCTGTTCGAATATATCCTGCGGTTCGGGACGACCAAAGAGATACCCCTGGATCGTATCTGTCTTGCATATCTTGACAAGGCAGTCGTATTCATCCTGCCGTTCAACACCCTCAATGCATGTCGTCATGCCAATGCTGTGGCAAAGATCGACTGTATACTCGACCAACTTCCGATCGAAATGATTCTCAAGGATTCGCATGACAAACGCGCGGTCAATCTTGACGATGTCACAGTTGAGGTTCTTAAGTGAGGACAGCGATGAATAGCCCGTCCCGAAGTCATCCATGGCAACCTTGATGCCGCGTCTGCGGAATGCATCAAACTGTGCATTGACGAATTTCAGATCGCTGACAATCTTGCTCTCCGTCAGCTCGAGCACCACTGCATCCGCCGGCATATCGTGCCGCCGCAGGCAGTCCTCCACAAACTCAAGGAGCGATAGGTCCTTGATCTGCTCATAGCTCATATTGATGCTCATGCAGAAATTTGGAATCTGCTTTCTCCATTCCTTGCAGACACGCAGCGCCTGCTCGAAGATCCAGCGGCCTACCGGCACAATCGTCTTGGTCTCCTCGAGAATCCGGATAAACTCCATCGGAGCAACCATGCGCCCCTTGTTGTTTTTCCAGCGCAACAGAGTCTCAGCTCCGACCAAGTGCTGATCGTCGCCTGCCACTTGCGGCTGAAAGTAAAGTTCGAAATTGCGGCAGCCCGCCTTCACATCCTGCAAAATCTGCTCCTGAATGGTAAGCGAGCGCAGCCAACGGTTATAGACCTCTTTTGAGAACTCATTGATGCGGTTCTTCCCGCCGGCCTTCGCCGCATCCAATGCAGCCTGCGCGTATTTGTGCAGAACCAGGGGATCGCGCGCTGACTGCGGATAGAACACCATGCCGGCCGACACAGTGACGATATACTGACGCCCGTCATAGACCTGAGGATGCGCGAATTCACGCTGTACACGGGCAAAGAACTCCTTGAGCATCTCTTCATCTGCATCTGGGTATATGAGTCCGAATTCGTCGCCGTCCAATCGATAGAGCGAAAGTTTCCGCGGAATATTCTGGAGAATACGCTCTGAGAGCTGCCGCAGAATAATATCTCCGACCTCGTGATTAAACGCCTCGTTGACGGTACGGAAATTGTCGATCCCCATAACGAGAAGTCCGCCTCCGCCGCCTGTCTCGCGTGCCGTACGCAGGGCAGTTCCAAGATCCTCAATGAATTGATAGCGATTGAGGAGACCTGTCACAGAATCTGCCGCGCTGCGCCGCGCAAGCTGGCTGATCGTCCCGACGAAAAGGTTCGGCGTGCCATCCCCGGCAAAACCGAGCCTTCCCTTCAAACGCAGCCATGAAAAATCCCCTTTCGCGTCGCGCATGCGGAAATCCAGCTGGCGATCCCGTCCCTCTGTCAGATGATCCAGCGAAGAAAAGAGGGCCTCCAGAGGTTTTCGATCTTGGATATAGACGAGAGGTTCCAAGACATCCGCAACATGCACTAAAGTCTCTGCAGGGAGGCCATATGTTTGGACGAATGCCGGTGCAGCAAGAAAGATATCGGCAGCCGGGTCCATCATAAAGGTGAAATCGGACGTCGTATTTTTCATCAGATCAAAGATGAACTTATGCTGCTTCAGCACAGGGCTCAACGAGATCCTCTTCTTTCCGCTCATATTCCCTTCCTCACTTTTCTGTTCTCAAATGTACGATGCGAATATGATTCCCCTGTCCTCGATATTATATACCTTTTCGCAGGCACACGCAACCGAACAATCCGTGGAGAGTACGCCGCAGCTAGGAAAATAGAGACATGTCATCCTTCTCAATCAATGGGAAGCAAATTTCAAAAAAAGTCTTGCTCCGAAAACTCTTGAAAAAAATTTTCCTTTTGATTATGATGACTGCGAGGATCATAAAATAATGCGAAGGAGTTGGATGTCATGGCTGTTGCAGAGGTGACAGGAAAAACATTTGAAGCTGAGGTATTGCAGGCGGATCGATGGGTTGTTGTCGATTTCTGGGCGGACTGGTGTACGCCCTGCCTCATGCTCACCCCAATCCTGAAAGAACTTGCCGAAGAGCGCAAGGATATTAAAATCTGCAAAATCAATGTGGATGGAGCCCAGGACATCGCCGGAAAATATGAAGTAATGAGCCTTCCCCATATCATCCTCTTTAAGGATGGGGAACCTGTTGACGAATTGATCGGAATGGTCTCAAAGGAGCGCCTGCTCGCCCTCCTGCCAAAGTAGATCAGAACAGAATGCACAAGGGGTGCTGCACAATGTGCGGCATCCCTTTTATCATACGCCTTCCGTATAGAAACGCTGCCGCATCGCCTCATATAGGACGGCAGCCACTGCAGCGGATACATTGAGCGACTCGGCACTGCCGCACATCGGTATATAGATGTGCTCTGAAGCGGCCAAAAGTTCCTCTGATACGCCGTTTGCTTCATTTCCGAATACAATAACAAGAGGTTGGCGCAAATCTGCGGCATAATGCATGCATGCACCGTCATCACATGCGGCAGCACAAAGGGTAATCCTCTCGGAACGGACGAAATCCATCAGTTCCATCACCGCAATTCCTTCTGCAAAAGGCACATGAAAGAGTGCCCCCATCGTTGCACGCACAACCTTGCCGCTGTATACATCGGCGGATCCGCGCAGGAGAATGACACCGGATGCGCCCGCCGCATCTGCCGTACGCAGGATTGTCCCGACATTGCCGGGATCCTGGACGCGGTCAAGCACAATATAGAGCGGTGGATCGACATCGTTCCTCTGCCTGACGAGTTCCCGCAGCGACATATTTTTTCCCCGTTCCATCAGGAGAAGTATCCCCTGCTGGCTCTCGGTCTCGGATAAGTTTGAAAACATTGTCTCCGGGATGAGGGCGACAGGTGCCCTCCGTGCAGCGAGTATTCTCAGCAGTGCCTGCGCGCGCTCCCCTGCCATAGCATTCTCTGTCAGGAATGCACATCGAATCTTCCAGTCGGAAACTGCCGCCATCTCCGCAAGGCGCAGCCCTTCTACGGTGAACAGCCCTTCTTTTGCCGCGCGGCGATGTATGTGTACAACGGCAGATGTCAGCCGTATAAGAGGGTTCGACGCGCTGGTAATTCTTTGTATTTGATTCATAGCAAAAAAGGAACCCAATGAATCTTGGGATTCATTAGGCTCCATCTCTTCTTACTGGTTTTCCTTCGCCACGTTGACGAGCTGTGTGAAGGCAGCCGCATCGGCGACGGCAAGATCTGCAAGCATCTTGCGGTTGACCTCAACACCAGCATTCGTCAGCCCGGCCATCAGGCGGCTATATGAGATGCCGTTCGCACGTGCGGCAGCATTAATGCGCACGATCCAGAGGCGGCGGAATGTTCCCTTCTTCGCACGACGGTCACGGCGCGCATAGTAGAGCGCCTTCATGACGGTCTCATTTGCCTTCTTGAACTGCTTGCTGCGTGCGCCGCGATACCCCTTCGCGAGCTTCAGGATCTTCTTATGACGACGATGTGCTGTGACACCGCTCTTTACTCTTGGCATTTTGATTCCTCCTTGTTCCTACCCACATACGGGTTTTTCTTTTGCCCCGATTATGCGTAGGGGAGCATCTTGCGGATGCGCTTGTAATCCGACGTATCGGCAAGCGCAGCTTTGCGCAGATTACGCTTGCGCTTCGGCGTCTTTTTCTCCAGAATATGTCTCTTATACGCCTTATTCCGGCGGAATTCTCCGCTCCCGGTTACGCTGAAGCGCTTTGCTGCGGCACGGCGTGTTTTAATCTTCGGCATCGTCATTTCCTCCTTTATTTTCCTGTTTTGCAGGTTTTGCCGCCTTGGCAGGCTTCTGTGCCTTCGGGGAAAGGATCATGGTCATGTTCTTCCCCTCGAGCTTTGCACCGCGCTCAACGGTTACGAGATCGCCCAACCGATCGGAAACACGATCGAGAACCACGCGTCCAAGTTCCGGATGAGACAGTTCTCTTCCGCGGAACATAATTGTCACCTTGACCTTGTTGCCCTCTTCGACGAAACGAAGCGCATTCTTCAGCTTGACATTAAAGTCATGCTCATCGATGTTCGGACGCAGCTTGACCTCTTTGATGCTGATGGTCTTTTGCTTCTTTTTGGCTTCTTTCTCGCGCTTCTGCTGCTCATAACGGAACTTCCCAAAGTCCATAATGCGGCAAACAGGCGGTTTTGCATTCGGCGCTACCTCGACCAAGTCAAGATGCTGCTCCTCCGCCATACGTAGGGCATCGCGCGTCAGCATGATGCCAAGCTGTTCTCCCTCCGCACTGGTGACACGCACCTCACGGATATGGATTTCCTCATTGATTCGCAAAGATTCCCTGCTTATGGCAAGAACACCTCCTGGTTCGGATTCATATACATCATCCGGGAAATAGAAAAGGGCGGCACAAAGCCACCCTAAAAAATCCTATTTTCGACCTGACGGACAACTGTGTCCGCAGGTGAGAAGCGGTGGCTCCTGCTTTCAACAGAAGCCATAATATCACAAATGGCGAAGACTTGTCAATACTCTTGCGCCCGCGCTGCAATTTTTTCTTGCACAAGTGCGATGAAATCATCCGCCGCCATAACAACGCTGTCCTTCTCTCCGTATTTGCGCAGCGCAACAGCCCCCGTCTCCTGTTCCTGATCGCCGACGACAAGTGTATACGGGGTCTTCTTGACCTGGCTCTCGCGAATTTTATAGCCGGTCTTTTCGTTGCGATCATCCACCTCGACACGGATCCCGAGATCAAACATCCGGCCCCGCAGGCTCTCGGCATATGCTGTATGCCGTTCGGTAATGGGCAGGATCCGCACCTGAACAGGAGCCATCCATACGGGGAATGCACCGGCATAATTTTCGATCAGAATACCGATAAAGCGTTCAATAGAACCGTAAACTACGCGGTGCAGCATGACGGGACGATGCTTCTCCCCATCCTCTCCGATATAGGTCAGATCGAATTTCTCGGGCAGACTCATATCCAGCTGGATGGTCCCGCACTGCCACGTCCGCCCGATCGAGTCGCGCAGATGGAAGTCGATCTTCGGCCCGTAGAACGCGCCGTCTCCCTCGTTGACAATGTATTCTAAACCACGATTTTCAAGAGCATTCCTGAGGCCTTCCGTCGCCAGATCCCACATCTCATCCGAGCCCATTGAGTCTTCGGGACGTGTCGAAAGCTCAGCCTTGTACGAGAGACCGAATGTGCGGTAAACCTCGTCAAAGAGATTGATCGTGTGCTGAATCTCTCCCTCGATCTGATCCGGCGTCACAAAGAGATGCGCATCGTCCTGCGTAAAATTGCGCACGCGGAAGAGGCCGTGCAGCGCGCCCGACAGCTCATGCCGGTGCACAAGGCCGAGCTCCGCGAGGCGCAGAGGCAGATCACGGTAACTGTGCAACTGCGAGCGGTAAACAAGCATGCAGCCGGGACAGTTCATCGGCTTGATCGCATAATCCTCTCCATCAATCTCAGTCGTATACATATTCTCACGATAGTGGAACCAATGCCCGGAAGTCTCCCAGAGCTTGCGGCTGAGGATCACGGGCGTACTGATTTCCTGATATCCATAGCGACGATGTACCTCGCGCCAATACTCCAAGAGAGCGTTGCGCAGGATCATGCCGTTCGGGTGGAAGAACGGGAACCCCGGTCCTTCCTCATGCAGGCTGAAGAGATCGAGTTCCCGGCCGAGCTTACGATGATCGCGCTTTGCTGCCTCCTCAAGCATATGGAGATAGGCATCAAGCTCTTCCTGCTTTTCAAACGCCGTGCCATAAATGCGCTGAAGCATCTTATTCTTTTCGCTCCCGCGCCAATAGGCTCCCGCCACACTCTGCAGCTTAAGCGCCTTAACCTTGCTCGTCGACACGACATGAGGGCCCGCACAGAGATCGGTAAACTCTCCCTGCGTATAGGTCGAGATCGTCGCATCGGCAGGCAGATCCCGGATGAGTTCCACCTTATAGTTTTCACCCTTGGCGCGGAAATATTCGATTGCCTCATCACGCGGAATCTCACGCCGCTCAAGTTTCAGATTCTCTTTGACGATATTTTTCATTTCCTTCTCGATATCGCGCAGATCAGCGTCTGTCAACTGATGCTCCATATCGAAATCATAGTAGAAGCCATTCTCAATCGCGGGTCCGATTGCGAGCTGCACACGGCTCTCTGGATAGAGACGCTTCACTGCCTGCGCCATAATGTGCGAGCAAGTATGACGCAGAGCAAGCCGTCCGCCCGCATCCGCAAAGGTCAATACCTGAAAGGCGGCATCCTTCGTTACGGGCGTTGTCAGATCAACAACCTTCCCGTCGAGGCTCGCTGCCAGTGCCTTTTTGGCCAGCGAATTGCTCATCCCCTTGACGACATCCAGCAGCGTCGTCCCCGCCTCTGTCTCGCGAATGGAGCCATCCGGCAGTGTCAGCTTTACCATAGAACGCTCTCCTCTCAATCATAGAAAAAAGCCTTGCCCCCTGGGATAGGAAATCCATCCCATAGGGACAAGGCTATATGTTTCCACCCTACTCGGTATAGCCATTATAAGGCGCACGGCCCCCTGTGTCAAGGGCTTTGTGGTCCGCCATTGCCTGCAGCTGCTCGGCGGGCTCCAAGACCGGCACAAGCAGTCGGCGTCCGGCATGAACAGAGCCGTCGGGCGGAAGGTCATTCACCTCGATGATTGCCTCTTCGAGCTCTTCCGCCATTGTTTCTTTCGCCGCATATTTGCGGGCGATCGTCCAGACACTATCTCCTCGTATCACCGATACCTCGACAAACTCGGATGAACGCAGATATGGGTTTGTCAAATGAAGTGCAGATACCCCCATCCAAATGAGCGTAAATATGCTGAGCACGAAACCGATGCGTTTCATATTCCATCCCTCCATTTATATCAATATTCGTATATACATTCTCAAAACTTTTGTTCGCATATAGAATATCACAGAAAGGATGTTCGGTCAACTATTTTCGAACATATTTTTGTGAAAAATTTGTTCGCGGAACATGCTTTTGTAAAAAAAGAGTTACTGCGCATATGCAGTAACTCCTGTCTTATTTTATTCTTTTATCTTTACGCGGCCCCTATCTCTTCGGACTTAGGAGGTCTTTCCATGGTCCTTGAAGCGAGAATGTAGGCGTCCACACTTTAATGCAGACTTGCTGCTTCGGTGGGCACCGAGGCATCCGCCTTTGCCGGGCGGCGTTCCTTCGCCACGGCAAGCATGAGCTTCAGGCGGTTGAGCTGGTTGACCTCGCTTGAGCCCGCATCACAATCGATCGCTGTGATGTTCGCTCCTTGATATGCCTTGCGCAGATCATGCATAACCCCTTTGCCCGTGATATGGTTCGGCAGGCAGCCGAAGGGCTGAAGGCAGACGACGTTGGGTACGCCTTCCTCGATGAGCTTGACCATCTCGCCCGTAAGGAACCAGCCCTCACCTGCCATATTGCCGAGGCTGACGTGGCGGGCAGCAAGCTCCGCCGTATGGTCGATGGACTGCGGCGGGCGGAAGTGGCGGCTTTCCTCCAAGGCCTTGCGCATCGGCGCGCGGAAGAATTCGATAACTTTGATGAACATGCGTCCGTAAAGCCGATCTTTGTAAGAGCCCGCGAGCAGCTTGTGCTGCGCGATCGGATCGTACGCCGAGTAGAGAAAGAAGTCGACGAAGTCCGGCATAACGACTTCCGCTCCCTCATTCATCAGCACCGTCTCGATGTCATTGTTCGCAACGGGATGATACTTGACGAGGATTTCACCGACAATGCCGACCTTTGGCTTCCAGAGCCGCTCATCGATCGAAATATGATCGAAGTCACGCACGATGTCCTTGATCATTCGGCGAAACTTGAACACGCTGCCGTGTTCGAGTTCCTCTTTCGCACGCGCCATCCACTTCTCGAACGCCGCTTGTGTTGTCCCCTTCACGAGTTCGTACGGCATCATGCGATTGCGCACGTTCATCAGCAGATCCCCGTAAACGGCTGCCTTGACAGCATCCACCATCATCTCGCGGTTAAATGCAAAGCTGTCCGTCTCCTCGGGCAGACCGCGTACGGCAAAGACAGCGACATTCGGGAAGCCCGCATCACGGAGCGCCTTGCGCAGCACGCCGAGATAGTTGGTCGCACGGCATGCGCCGCAGGTCTGAAAGAGGGCAATGCTCGTATGATCGGGGTCGCAGAGCCCTGCCTTGAGTGCGGCAAGGAGCTGTCCGATGATGACGATCGCCGGATAGCACATGTCATTGTGCACATAGCGCAGCCCAGTATCGATTGCTGCCTTGTCCGGCATCGGCGGAATGACGACGTTATAGCCATGTTTGCGCATCGTCGTTCGGAAGAGTTCGAAGTGAATCGGTGCCATCTGGGGCGCCAGAATTGTATGCGTTTTCTTGCAGTCCTCGGTGAAGCGCGGCCGCTCGATGACGGGGACCTCATGGTAGGCAGGAGGTTCTCTCCGTGCGAGCGCCGCAATCAAAGAGCGCAGACGTATCCGTGCAGCGCCGAGGTTCGATACCTCGTCCAGCTTGATCATCGTGTAGATGCGCTTATGTGACTCGAGGATCTCGCGCACCTCCGATGTCGTGAGCGCATCGAGACCGCAGCCAAACGAACTGAGCTGGATGAGCGTCACATTCGGATGCTCGGCAACGAACTGCGCCGCATGGTAAAGACGTGCATGGTAGCTCCACTGATTGACAACCTGCAGGCGGCGTTCCCGTACCGGCATATGGTAGACCGCATCCTCCGATAGGATCGGCAGTTTATAGGACTGGATCATCTCCGGAATGCCGTGATTGATCTCCGGGTCGACATGATACGGACGCCCCGCAAGGAGGATGGCATGCTCGCCCGTCTTCGCAATGCGCTCAAGTATCTGCTGACCATAGTCGCGCACATCCTGCCGATACTGTTCGATCTCGGCATAGCCGGCATCCACAGCGGCCGCGATCTCCTTCCTGCCGATGCCCTCAATTTTCCCAAATTCCTCCACAAGGCGTTCGATCATGCGGTTCCGGTCGTCGATGGGCAGAAACGGCTGGATAAAGCGAATGTTCTTCTCGCGCAGGATATCCATATTAATGCGAATGTTCTCCGCATAGGACGCAACAATCGGACAGTTAAAATGATTGGCCGATGAGCCGGGCTTATCGGTCATATTGTGCGGCTCACAGGGATAGAAAATTGTATCGACGCCCTTTTCGACGAGGTCGACAATATGACCGTGTGCGAGTTTTGCCGGATAGCAAAGCGAATCCGACGGGATCGTCGCCATGCCCTTGTAGAAGAGCTGCGGCGAAGATTTCCCCGAGAGCACAACCCCGTAGCCGAGCTGATCAAAGAAGGTGAACCAGAACGGGTAGTCCTCGTACATATTGAGCGTGCGGGGAATGCCGATGCGCCCGCGCCGCGGCTCCGCCGGCGACTTGTAGTGTTTGAATACGCGGCGGTACTTGAACTTGTAGATATTCGGCGTATCGTCCTCATGCTTTTCGCCGCCGATGCCGCGCTCACAGCGATTTCCTGTGAAATAGCGTTCACCGTTGGGGAACTGCTGCATTGTGATAAGACATTTATTCCCACATTTTCCGCAGCGGTAGGAGCTGGTCTTGGTCTTAAAGTCTCCGATCGCTTCCGCCCCGAGGAGGGTTGAATGCTCCGTACCCGTCTCCAGCGCAAGAATAGCCGCGCCGTATGCTCCCATGAGCCCTGCAATATCAGGTCGAATAACATCCTTGCCGATCAGGTTCTCAAGCGCGCGCAGGACGGCATCGTTGTAAAATGTCCCGCCCTGTACGACAATATGGTCACCGAGCGCAGAGACATCCTTGAGCTGCATGACCTTGAACAGTGCGTTCTTGACAACCGAGAGCGCAATGCCTGCCGAGATATCGGCGACTTCTGCCCCCTCCTTCTGCGCCTGTTTGACTTTTGAGTTCATAAAGACCGTGCAGCGCGTTCCGAGGTCGACTGGGGCTTTCGCACCGATCGCCTTGCCCGCGAACTCCGCCGGGGTCATATGAAGCCCCTCTGCAAAGTTCTGGATGAAGGAACCGCAGCCTGCCGAGCACGCCTCGTTGAGCGTGATATTGCCGACACTGCCGTCCTGCACAAAGAAGCACTTCATATCCTGCCCGCCAATATCCAGTACAAAGCTGACATTGGGGCAAAACTCCTGCGCTGCGCGCAGATGTGCGAAAGTCTCAACCTCGCCGCCGTCCGCATGCAGCGCGGCCTTAACGATTGCCTCGCCGTACCCCGTCGTCATAGCACCTGCGATATGGCACCCCTCGGGCATTTCACGATAAAAAGCGCGAAGCGCCTCAATGACAGAGGTCAGCGGCGACCCCTGGTTGCTGCCATACGATGTATAGAGCAGTTCCTTGTCACTTCCAATGGCGACGAGCTTCGTCGTCGTCGAGCCTGCATCGATCCCAATGCAGATCGCGCCGCGATAGTCCGCAAGATTTCCGCGTTTGACCCGGTCACGGTCATGGCGCTGCTTGAACGCCTCATAGTCCACTGCATCCTTGAACAGAGTGAAGTCAGCTGTGCGCGTTTCCGCCGCTGCCTCCTGCTCCGCACGCGCGATGCACGTCTCCATCTCCCGCATATCGGTTGCTCTGGCATCATCAGAGAGCGCCGCGCCGACCGCAACGAAATAATTGCCGTAATCCACATCAACGACATGATCATCGTCGAGCTTTAATGTCTCGATAAAACGTTTTTTCAATTCTGGGAGAAAGTGCAGAGGGCCGCCAAGAAACGCGACATTTCCTCCGATCGGGCGCCCCTGTGCGAGGTTCCCGATGGTCTGATTCACAACTGCCTGAAGCACGGAGAGCGCAATATCTGCCTTCTCTGCACCATCGTTCATAAGCGCCTGAACATCCGTCTTGGCAAATACGCCGCAGCGCGAAGCGATCGCATAGACACGCTTCCCCTTCTCTGCAAGCGCATTGAGACCGATCGGATCCGTCGAGAGAAGGGATGCCATATGATCGATGAACGATCCTGTACCGCCTGCACAGACGCCGTTCATGCGCTGCTCCGGCGCATCGCCGAAATATGTGATCTTTGCATCCTCGCCGCCGAGTTCTACGGCCGTCGTTGTCTCCGGTATGAGACGGCGTACCGCCGAAGCGCAGGCAACGACTTCCTGGACAAAGGGCAGGCCGATGCGCTGGGCAATACCCATGCCCGCCGAGCCTGTGAGCGCAAAGGAGAACTTTGCATCGCCGACAACTTCCTTGAGTTGTCTCAAATTTTCCTGCAGGGCTTTGCCGATCTCCGAGAAATGGCGTGCGTAGTTCTTGTAAAGGATCGCATGCTCCTCGCCGAGAACAACCAGCTTTATCGTCGTTGAGCCGACATCCACCCCGACACGAAATGGGGATTCCACTATAACACCACCCATTATCATATCCATATGGGAAGAACGGTGAATTCTTCCCTTTGAAACATATTAAATAGGAAAGCCTTTTTAAAACTTCCCTATTTTAACGCATTTCACAGGACTATGCAAGTGTGAGGCCCACAGTCCGGCAATATCCAATTCTAAGCCAATCATTCCTTATTTTATTGCAAGAATTTTACTCAAATATTATAGGGCGAAGCAAGCTTCTTGAAGTAATTCCGGGCTTTCTGCATCGTACGGATGATCGGCTCCATGAGCTTCGGCTGACGGACGACGGTGCGGATAATCGCCTTGCGCAGCTGGCGGTACTCGGCGTCGAAATCGCGCATGACATCCTCCATCTCGGCCTCGACGGAAACCGACGGAATATTTGACGGAATGAGTGCACAATTGCGTCCCTGAATCGTCACGATATCCCCAAGGAAGGGTGCATATACCTCCCATCCGAGTTCCTCTTGAATGCGTTCCTTCAGCGCCTCCTGCGCCTGCCCTTCGCCATGGACGAGAAACACCTTCGCAGGGCGCGGCGCTGTAATCGCCCCCATCCACGCAACAATCTGCGCAGCATCTGCATGCGCAGAGAAGCCCTCAAGCATTTGAATCCGCGCCTTGACTGAAATCTCTTCGCCGAGCACGCGTACGCGTTTAATCCCGTCGACAAGACGCCGCCCGAGACTTCCCTCCGCCTGATAGCCGACAAAGAGCACCGTGGACTCCGGTCGCCAGAGGTTGTGTTTGAGATGATGGAGAACGCGCCCCGCATCTGCCATTCCTGAAGCGGACAGGATGATCGCCGAGCCCTCGGCAGAGTTGAGTGCACGCGACTCCGCCGCCGTTTCCGCAATACGTACCTGCGGGAACGACGGAATCGTTCCTTTCTCGCCGAAGAATGCAATCGTCTCTTCGTCAAAGTCCTCATAGTTTTTAAGAAAAATGCGCGTTGCCTGGATGGCCAGCGGGCTGTCGATGATGATGGGAATGTCTCCCTCCAGACGTCCCTCCTTCCAGAGATTGTAAAAATAATACAGCAGGCTCTGCGTTCTGCCGACGGCAAAAGATGGAATGATCACATTGCCGCCGCGGTCCATGGTATCGCGGATGACCTCAAGCAGCGCCGTCTCCTTGTCGTAGTCACGGTGAATGCGGTCGCCATAGGTGGACTCCACAAGCAAAAAATCCGCTCCCACGATCGTCTCCGGATCACGCAGAATAGGCTGATTCGGTTGGCCGAGATCACCTGAGAAGACAAGTTTGGTCGTCTGCCCGTTCTCCTCCACCGTCATTTCCAAGATCGCCGAGCCCAGAATATGCCCTGCATCGCGGAAAACGAGCTTCAGATTATTCACCTGCAGCGGGGCATGGTAAGAAACGGGCTCGAAGAGTTCGAGCGCTGCAAAGGCATCCGCCTGCGTATAAAGCGGCGAAATCGGCGCTTCGCTCCTGCGTGCATTTTTTCGATTGAAGAGTTCTGTATCACTCTCTTGAATATGCGCCGAATCCGGCAGCATGATGCGGACCAAATCGCAGGTTGACTGCGTTGCATAGACCTTGCCGCGAAACCCCTCGCGTACGAGCCGCGGAATACGCCCACAATGGTCGATATGTGCGTGCGTCAGAAAGACTGCCTCAATCTCCGCGGGATTAAATGGAAACTCCTCATAGTTCATCTCGCGCAGACGCCGCGTTCCCTGATACATGCCGCAGTCCACCAAATATCTGTGATCCCCCACATGGAGCAGATAACATGAGCCCGTAACAACGTGTGCCGCACCCAAAAATTCGATCCGCATAGGACATCCTCCCTTTGTGATCCAAAGTGCTTTCTTGCTCTATAAAATTCGGAATAAAACAAAAAAATCCTGCATTTCCACAGGATTTTATGCTACACTGAACGCAGAAACAATATAATGAAACGGGGGGCAGATGTTATGAAAAAGATCGGATTTATCGGACTTGGCATCATGGGCGCGGCCATGGCGGGACATCTCCTGGATGCAGGATTTGAGCTCAGCGTCTACAACCGCACAAAATCGAAGGGGGACGCTCTCGTCGCCCGCGGGGCAAAATACTGCAGCAGTCCTGGCGCATGTGCGCGCGGACAGGATGTCGTCATCACCATTGTCGGCTATCCGAAGGACGTGGAGGAAATCTACCTCGGTGCAGACGGCATTCTCGCAAACCTCAGCGCCGGCGCGTACGCAGTCGATATGACGACCTCCTCGCCGGCACTCGCCGAGCGTATCTACGAAGAAGCAAAAAAACGCGGGATATACGCGCTTGATGCTCCAGTAACCGGGGGTGATATAGGCGCACGCAATGCCTCGCTGAATATTCTCGTCGGCGGCAGTGAAGCGGCCTATGAGGCAATGCGTCCCATCTTCTCCGTGATGGGCAAAAATATTATCTACGAGGGCGGCGCAGGTGCCGGTCAGAAAACAAAAGCGGCGAATCAGATCGCGATTGCAGGTGCACTCGCAGGAGCTTGCGAGGCGTTTGCATACGCGCGCGCTGCAGGTCTCGATACGGAGAAAGTATTTGCATCCATCTCAGGCGGCGCAGCAGCAAGCTTTCAGATGTCCCATATGATCCGCATGGCACTGGACGGCAACTTTGCCCCGGGGTTTATGATCAAACATTTTGTCAAGGACATGACGATTGGTACAGAAACAAGCAAAGAATACGGAGTCGATCTGCCGATCCTGGAGCAAGTGCTGTGCGAGGCGCGCACGCTCGAGGAGCGCGGCGGCGGCGCAGACGGCACGCAGAGCCTCCTGCGCTGGTATGCGTAAATGATTTTCTCTGGCGCAGCCCCTGCAACTGCTTAGCTGTGCCAGCAGCGCACCAGTTCCTTCGCCGCAGTATAGGGATGCTCTGCTCCCGCTACGGCACTGACGACGAAGAATCCGTCAACGCCGGTCGCCCGAAGCGCGGGCAGATCATCTGCCTTAACTCCCCCGCCTACAACGACCGGCAGTGGACTGACGCGGTGCAGCGCACGCAGTTCGTCAAGGCTGCGTGTGACAATTTTTCCATTCTGATCCATCCCTGCATCGGGCTTTGTCGCCGTCGCATGGAGCGGCCCTGCGCCGAAGTAATCAATGCACGATGTGTCACAGCTCTCCACATAGTTGATCAGATCCGAAGTACGCGCAGAGAGGCCAATTACGGCATTCACGCCGAGATACTTGCGGCAGACAGCGGGCGGGATATCCTCCTGCCCGACATGCACGCCGTCCACCTTTATCCTCAGCTCCCGCGCAGCGAGCACAACATCCAGCCGATCGTTGATAACAAGAGCCACCTCATCCGACTTCTTTTGCCCGGCGATGGCATCTGCGGCCGCGCGTGCAAGCCGGATGATCTCAGCTGCTTCTGCGTGCTTTGCGCGGATTTGAGCAAAGGTAAATCCTGCGCGCAGCGCTTCTGCAATGATGTGCGCAACGGGTCGTCCGTTCGTATTTTCGGGACCTATGACGAGATAAGATGAGAGATCAAATTGATGTCGCATTGACATTTTATCCTCCTGTGAAACAAAAATCCCCGCCTTACGGCGGGGATTTTCTCATACGGCAGCCGTGCATCTCTTGGATTCGACGAAGAGATTTAATAATCCTGCACGAGCTGCTGGAAGAAGGACTGCGGGTGCTCACAGACTGGACACTTCATCGGGGCCTTCGTACTCTCGCAAACGTAGCCGCAGTTCAGGCACTGCCAGATGATCTTCTCATCACGCCGGAATACCGTGTCCTCCTTGACGTTTTCGAGGAGCAAATTGTATCGCGTATCGTGCTCTTTCTCAATCTTGCCGACGGCATCAAAGAGGCGGGCAATCTTGTCAAAGCCTTCCTCACGTGCCACACGGGCAAACTCGGGGTACATGCTCGTCCATTCCTCATTTTCTCCGGCGGCGGCAGCAGCAAGATTCTCCTTTGTGTCGCCGATGCCGCTCACAAGTTTGAACCAGATCTTCGCATGTGCCTTCTCGTTAACCGCCGTCTCATCGAAAATGTTTGCAATCTGGACATAGCCGTCTTTCTTCGCCTGCGATGCATAAAAGAGATACTTCGCATGCGCCTGCGATTCACCGGCAAATGCGGCCCAGAGGTTTTTCTCGGTTTGTGATCCCTTGAGTTCCATAATGCTCTCCTTCTTTCATAATACACAGATACACATATATCAATCGGCAGGACATTCTTCCGCCCGTATGCGCCTTGCTCAGGGACGCAGGCAACAGAAATGCTCCGCCGTAATGATCAGCGATTCCCGAGGATGTCGGCAACTTCGTCAATGTTCTTTTTGCCAAAGTGCAGTTCTTCCCCCACGACCATGCAGGGCACGCTCATGACGCTGTATTTCTCTTTCAGCTCGGGGAAATAGCGGATATCATAGATGTCCGCACGGATATCTTTTCGCTCTGCCGCAATACGCTGCACTGCGGCCACAACATCGGGGCACATCGTGCAGGACAGCGACATGAGGACCTTAACATCGGCAGGGGCAGAAATCTGCTCAATTTTCGCGCGCGTTTCGGGACGCAGCTCCTGTCCGGGGCCTGCCACATTGTAAAGAGCCAGGATGAACGAGTTGAACTCATGTCCGCCCGGAACAGCATGGAAAGTAATGCCGCTCGGCGTCCCATCGGCATAGAACAGTTCAAGCCCCGGAGCGCCGTTCGCGTCTTTGCGCTCCTCGTAGCTTACCTTATCCGTGAGCCCTGCAAACTCATCCATAAAGCCGCGCAGCTCACGCGAGAGATCGCCGTCGTCATAATGACCGACAACCTTGACCGGCGCCGCAAATTTATCAAAGACAACCGCCAGCTGCTCACGAATCTCGGCGGAGATGAAGTTTGTCTCATTCCCCTCTGCTGCCTCTTTTTCAATGGAGGACTTACGTTGTTCAAAGCGGTTCGTATCCACCTCGGCACGCACAAATGCAGGCAGCTTCAATCGATCGTGCAGCGCTGCCGCATGCCGCTCCGCTGCAACGGCGCTGATCGCGCCGTCCGAGACCGCCGTCACAACTTGGCGCAGTGTCTTGATGCAGACATCGCCTGCCGCAAAGACGCCTTTGACACTCGTCTCCTTTTCCTCGTTCGTAATAACATAGCCGTCCTCGTTCAGTACGACCTGATCACGGAACAATCCGGTATTCGGGAGATAGCCGGCAAAGACAAAGACGCCGAACGTCTCTCCTTCTTTTGCCGTATAATGCTCCACCTCTCCCGTCGCGCTGTTGCGGAAATCGGCACGGGAGATCATCGTCTCACCGTCGACGCGCTCCACAACGGTGTTGAAGCGCACCTTGATATTCGGATAGTTGGCAAGCGCATCTACTGTTGTCTGCGGCGCGCGGAACTTGTCGCTGCGCACGAGTATAGTGACGGATCTTCCGTAGCGCGAAAGGAACATGCTCTCCTCCACTGCCGAAAGACCGCCGCCGATGACGAAGATGTCCATCCCGGAAAAGAATTCCGCATCGCAAGTTGCGCAGTAGGCAACGCCGCGCCCCTGGAATTTCTTCTCTCCGAGGAAGCCCACCTTGCGCGGATTTGCTCCCGTGGCAAGGATGACGCTCAGCGCCTGTACTGTACCCGCCGTCGTCTCAAGCTCCTTAACATCCTGATCGAGCTTTAGGCCGATGACTTCTGCGGAGACGAACTCCGCACCAAATCCGCGTGCCTGCTGCTCCATCTGCGCTGCAAGCTCAGAACCGCTGACCCTCCCCGTGCCGGGATAGTTCACGACATCGGCGGTAATGGTAATCTGTCCGCCGATCTTTTCCTTTTCTATAACAAGCACTTTGCATTTCGCACGCGCCAAATAGATCGCTGCAGAAAGACCTGCAGGGCCCCCTCCAACGATAACGGCATCATACATTTTGTCCACCAAAGCACCTCTTTTTCTGGCTGATAGGAAAAAGCACCTCGCGAGCGCCCTCGCGAAGTGCTCTTGCCTGTATCTTAGAGTTTGCCGACGAGATCGAAGCTCGGCTTGAGTGTCTTTTCACCCGGCTTCCAACGTGCGGGACAAACCTCGTCACCATGCTCAGCGACGAACTGGAGTGCCTGCACTTTGCGGAGGAGCTCTGCAGCGTTGCGGCCAA
>ERZ772967.751-NODE-751-length-24136-cov-3.423944_pt1 | contig 24136 bp, 24 predicted proteins | sample MGYA00511677_ERZ772967 | MGnify/ENA primary metagenome ERZ772967 (study PRJEB29015, sample SAMEA2737931) | human oral metagenome | biome: human oral; feature: human-associated habitat; material: dental | place: China | collected 2146 ...
TTGGCCTTGTCGAGCCCTAATACCATGAAGGCCGTGGCATAGGCATCGGCTTCTGCACAGGTCTTGGCTAGTACCGTAGACGAAAGAATGTTGTGCTGAACAGGATAACCTGTGTTTGGGTCGATGGTGTGGGCGTATTTCTTGCCATTCTTATAATAGAAATTTCGGTAATTCCCACTTGTAGCCATTGCTCTGTCGGTAACATTCAGTACCGTTTGTAGGTTTTGATTGGTGTTGAGACTGTCATCACTTGGTTTGGTAACGCCTATTTTCCATGGCAAGCGCTTCTCACTTATACCACTGGTTACAATTTCTCCACCAATTTCTATCATGTAGTTCTTGATGTCATGACGTCTCATCACGGCAGCAACCGCATCACTTCCATAGCCTTTTGCAATGGCACTGAAGTCGAGCATCAAGCCTTTGTGATCGGTTTTAACGATATTCTTTTCCCCTGTATGCTCCACCTTGATATATTGCATGCCCATTAAAGCACGCAAACTATCAACCTGTTGCCGATTGGGAAGCTGCTGATGTTTGAATCCAAAGCCCCAGGCATTCACCAAAGGAGCTACAGTGATGTCAAAAGCACCGTCAGTTTCTTTATTGATTGCTTGTGAAAGAGTCAATACTTCCATGAACATCTTGCTGGCTTCTATCTGTCGACCTTGATTGAAAGCAGTCACCATAGACCGCTTGTTGAACATGGAGAACTCTTCGTCTACCTTATTTAGCTCGGTAACAATCTCTTTGTTGAGATCTTTGTCATACTGGTAAGTAGCGTGATACACCGTACCGAAGATAAAGCCTTCATTGTGTTGGTAAGGCATATCCTGCTGTTGGCGGATAATTAGGATTGTACCAACGACCAAAAATAACAGGAATGCTGCTTGAATATATATTTTCTTTCCCTTTCTCATAATTCCATAATGATGTTGAACTCACCGCCTAAGCGACTGTTTCCACTGCGACCAAATCCGGGAACATACCATGGTTCGCCTATATCTGCATGGGTATGATAGAGTCTTCGCTTGTAGCGTACGCTCCAACCCATTCGCAATGGTCCCCATATTTTTGCGTCAATGGAGAATGCGAACTCTAACCAATGGTAGCTTGCTTGCTGATTATGCGCGTTAATGTCAATCTGATTGCGCCAAACGGGGTCAGTAATACCACGACCGTCTACATCATATTTGAATGAAGTATAGGCGTATCGCAGTCCGCCATAAATGCGATAGATGTCGTGCTTATTCTTATTTAAGTTCCAATCCATACCGACACGACCATATGGTGCATTCGTTTTGAAAGCCAACTTCGTCGTGATATCTTTGGCATCGGCCTTGCCATAACCAAATTCAAAAATAGGAAACCACTTATCTTTCAGGTTCAGTCGTACTGCAGCCTGATACTGTCCGTAACTGCCAAAAGCCAATTGCGCGGGGCTAACCAAGTCGGTAGACACTGCAATGCCACGGAATAAGGCTATTGTGTCTTGTTCAACCGCAATGATTTTCTTTTTCTGCTGTGCACCAACGGATACTGGGAGCACGAGCAACAGACTAAAAATCAGCGCTCTTGAAATAGATAAGGAAAGTGCTCTTTGTAACATTGTTGGTTACGTTTGGTTGGTTAATGACAATCGAGTCGATAGTATATTGTGTGTAATTGATTGCCGTTACTTTGTGGAATATAGCCGGACTGCAGTCTACAGACTCGAAATGTGGCATGTCGGTCTTCGTTACTGCAATCGTATCTCTGTAGCTTTGTACACTCCCTTTAATATCAAGATAGAAAGTATCTATGGGCATACTGTAGCTCATGGGTAGTTCAAAACTATCGGTTTTCTCTGCTTGGTTGATAATGACGGAGTCGTTCCCATTGTGTAGGTTGGCCGTGATTGTCATCTTACTATTAAGCGTTTTCACATCACCGGCCAACTTATATTTACTGTATACGCGATTGTTGAGCGGACAGTCTATCGTAGAACAACCGGCAATAAGAAGCGCTCCGACCACTAAGAGCATGAGACTTTTCTTTTGGCTATATTTGTTCTTTTCCATTATTTCAAAGTTGTTATGTTAGATTTTCTTTTCAATCTGGTAGTCATTTCTGCTTGGACTCTGTCGGCTGATAAGGTCTCCGATGAAGCCAGCCAAGAAAAACTGACTGCCTAAAAGCATCATTGTCAGCGCGATAAAGAAATAAGGAGAGTCGGTGATGAGCCTCTGTGGAATGTGATAGAACAACGCATAAGCCTTATCTGCACCAATGCAGATAATCGCAATGAAACCAATAAAGAACATCACACTGCCTAAGAAGCCGAATACATGCATCGGTTTCTTGCCGAAGTTACTCAGAAACCACAGTGTAATCAAATCCAAATAGCCGTTGAAGAAGCGGTTCAAACCAAACTTACTCTTACCGTATTTGCGTGCTTGATGTTGCACTACTTTCTCTGTGATACGGTCGAAGCCAGCATTTTTTGCAAGGTATGGAATGTAACGATGCATCTCTCCATAGACTTCAATGTTCTTTACGACGGCCTTTTTATAGGCTTTTAATCCGCAATTAAAGTCGTGAAGATTATGAATACCACTGATCTTTCGTGCCGTAGCATTGAAGAGTTTAGTGGGCAATGTCTTTGACAATGGGTCGTATCGCTTCTGCTTATAGCCCGAAACAAGATCGTAGTCTTCTTCCATGATCATGCGATAGAGTTCTGGAATTTCATCCGGTGAGTCTTGAAGATCGGCATCCATCGTGATGACAACGTCACCTTCTGCTTCGGCAAATCCACAATAAAGGGCCGGACTCTTACCGTAGTTGCGACGGAACTTAATGCCTTTTACATTCGGATTCTTGCTGGCTAAGTCCTCAATTACGTTCCATGAATGGTCTGTACTGCCATCATTGATGAAAATAATCTCGTAACTGAACTGATTACTTTCCATCACACGCTTAATCCAGGCATGGAGTTCGGGCAACGATTCTTCCTCATTATAGAGAGGGATAACAACTGTTATATCCATTTGTTCTAAATAAATAATTCAACGTTTGAGTTTGGCAAAGAACGCAATAAAGATAGAACTGAACCAACCTATCAGTGTTCCATAGACGATAATCAGAAATGATAGCTCCATGGGAGTAAGGGCTTCAAGAAGCGTCAAGCCATCGGTCAGCCCTTGTGTACTGATACCATTCTCTTTGTAAAGAGGCATCATCTGAAGCACGGCAGTATTCATTACACCAAGAAAGCGGCCGTTATCGAAGAACCTGAAATAGATAAAGATAGCTGCTCCAAATAGGAGAGAGGCGTAAAAGAACGTGTAAATGCAGTAGACAAGGGCCTTACGATAACTCATAACGCCGTCAAGCGCATAGTTGCGGAACTTTATCATTCGCCACGTTACAAAGAGAGGGGTGGAGAAAATAAGCAATCCGCCGAGGTCTGTCTGAGGTGCATAAATCACCAATGCAAAGGTTACAATCCATAACATACTCAAGAACACGCCGTCCTGTCGAGCAAATGCCTTTGTCTGAGTAATGGCATTAAAATCAATCATCAACTGAAATTACGTTTATAAACAATGCAAAGATAAGGTTTTTCTACCATATATATACATATCATCTTTACTTTTTGTCTTATTTTTAGTTTTTTATTACCTTTGCAACTGATAAAAAGCGTTATGATATATCCTGAAAATTTTGAGCTGAAGATTGGATTTACAGAAGTCCGTTCCATGTTACGTGAACGTTGCCTTTCGTCCTTGGGAAAGAGCCAGGTTGATGAGATGACCTTTTCATCTGATGCAGAGACCGTGAACGAGTGGCATGCACAGACCGACGAACTGCGCCTGCTTCTTGAAGCAAATCCGGATTTTCCATTGAGTAACATTTATGATGTGTGCGAGAGTGTCAGCCGTGCACGTATAGCCAATACACATTTGGAGGAGGATGAGTTCTTTGATCTTCGTCGCTCTCTTGACACAATTCATCGGATTGTACAGATACTTCATCCCGACAATCCGGAGCAAAGAGTAGGGCAGGCACTCTTTCTTTTGGCTGATGGTATAGCCACTTTCCCTCATCTTGTGCAGCGTATTGACCAGGTAATTGATAAGTTTGGGCATATGCGTGATACTGCTTCGCCGGAGTTACAACGCATTCGGCGCGAATTAGTGCGTGCCGAGGGGTCGGTTTCACGTACACTCCATGGCATTCTTCGGGCTGCCCAGGCTGAAGGAATTGTTGATAAAGATGTCACGCCTGCCGTGCGTGATGGTCGTTTGGTTATCCCTGTAGCACCAGGATTGAAGCGTCGTATCAATGGAATTGTGCATGATGAGAGTGCAACGGGGCGCACTGTGTTTGTCGAACCGACAGAAGTTGTAGAGGCCAACAATCATATCCGTGAGCTTGAAAGCGAGGAACGGCAGGAGGTTATCCGCATTTTAACGGCGCTTACACAGCATGTTCGTCCGAATGTCCGTGAGATTCTCGACTCTTTCCACTTCTTAGGTGTCATGGATTTCCTGCAGGCTAAGGTGCAGTTGGGTAAAAACTTACGTGCTATATCTCCTCAGCTGAAAGCCACTCCCCACATAGATTGGATAGAAGCCCGCCACCCTTTGCTTGAAAAACAATTGGCTTCTCGTGGTGGAAAGATTGTTCCTTTAGGTATCACATTGACGCCAGAGAAGCATATCCTGATGATTTCAGGCCCTAATGCAGGAGGTAAATCAGTGTGTCTGAAGACAGTCGGACTGTTGCAATATATGTTGCAATGCGGTGTCCCTGTGCCTGTCAGTGAGCGTTCCACCTGTGGAATATTCAACGATGTGATGATTGATATCGGCGACGAACAAAGCTTGGAGAACGACCTTTCAACTTATTCTTCGCATCTGCTCAACATGAAAAACATGATGAAGCAGGCTAATGACCGCACTTTAATACTGATAGATGAGTTTGGAACAGGTACGGAACCTCAGATTGGAGGTGCCATAGCAGAGAGTGTCTTGGATAAATTCTGCAGTAAAGGTGCGTGGGGAGTCATCACGACCCACTATCAAAACCTGAAGCATTTCGCCGATACGCATCCTGGAGTAGCCAATGGTGCCATGCTCTACGACCGCCATGAGATGCGTGCCCTCTTTCAATTGGCCATCGGAAGACCGGGAAGTTCGTTTGCCATTGAGATTGCGAGGAAAATAGGATTGCCCGAAGACGTCATTGCTGAAGCTTCGGAAATCGTGGGCAGTGACTACATTCAGAGCGACAAGTATCTTCAGGACATTGTGCGTGATAAGCGCTATTGGGAGGGAAAACGCCAGACTATTCATCAGCGTGAAAAGGATATGGAGAAGACGATTGCCCGCTATGAGCAGGAAATCAAGGAACTTCAACAACAGCGTCGCGAAATAGTTGCGAAAGCAAAAGCTGATGCTTCGGAGCTGCTTCGTGAGAGTAACCGTCGCATAGAGAATGCCATTCGTGAAATTCGTGAGCGCCAAGCCGAGAAAGAAGCAACGAAGAAGATACGTGAAGAGCTTCATCAATTTGAACAGGCTGTAAAAGATGAGCAGCCGTCCGGGGGCAAGAAAGCCCATGGATTGCTGTCGGATGATGACTTTGAAAAGAAAGTTGAGCAGCTTCGTCAACGCAAGGAGCGCAGGGAAAAGCGCAAACAGGAGAAGGCAGAAAAGACCTTGCAGCCTCAAAAGCAGGCCGAATTTACAGCAAAACTCTCTGTCGATAAGGCTGAAAAGACCTTGGCAGTCGGTGATACTGTGCGCATCAGGGGCTTGAAGTCCACGGGTGTCATTGAGTCGATTGATGGCCAGATGTGTACGGTCGTCTTTGGAGATATGCGTTCAAAGATGCGGCTTCATCGTTTGGAGTCGGTGACATCAAGCAACGAAGAACCTTCACGGAGCAACGAAACTGCCTATCAAGTAAGCCGTGCAACACGCGATACGATTGATAACCATAAGAAGAATTTCCATCAAGATCTTGATGTTCGTGGCATGAGAGGCGATGAAGCCTTGAATGCAGTGCAGTATTTCATTGATGATGCCATTCTGGTTGGCATGAGTCGTGTGCGCATTCTGCATGGAAAAGGCAATGGAATTCTGCGCAATCTCATTCGGCAATATCTTGCCACAGTGCCCAATGTAGAGCATTATGCAGATGAACATGTGCAGTTTGGAGGTGCCGGAATAACGGTGGTTGATTTGTAAACAGACGTTAAAAGAGTAGAGATAACCAATCTTTCTTTTTGCTTTTACAAATTAAATAACTACTTTTGCACCCGCTTTCAAAGGCAAACATGGGCAAGTCCCTTACGGTCAGCTCCCTCGGAATCCCCCAGGATGGGAACGTAGCAAGGGTACTTGGTTGTAGCGACGCGATAAGGATAGCTTGCCCACCCCGCCTCTTTAGCTCAGTTGGCCAGAGCACGTGATTTGTAATCTCGGGGTCGTTGGTTCGAATCCGACAAGAGGCTCAAGGATGAAGACAAAGAGAAAGTCTCATCTTTTGATTTTTCTTATGAAACTAAGAGAAATGAAACAGAAGCAGACCTTGTGCATATCGCAGAGATATTCGCAAGGTCTGTTTTCGGTTTATGTGGTGAAATCTCCATGGTCTGTTGCTTTATGATTTGCCATATTGGTATCAATGGCACGGAAAATTCAATGTTCAGAATGCACGAAAGGCTGGACAAGAAGAGTTAGAAAAAGGCTTGCATGGATGTTGTTTAAGGCTTCTTGAACTGTGTTGAAATTCAGACGCTTTATTTGACAAAAGGCCTTTCAGGAGTGCCTTCATTCTGAATAAAAACCTCTCTGGCTTCAAATACGCGATTTTTGAGTGGTTTAATCAAAGCGTTGACAATCAGGTTGTTATGTATTCTTTGGCGAGTGTTGTCATCATTTGATGTGGAGAAATGCTGCAAAATAACGTGAGATTACCTCGTAATCTGTATTGTTTTGGGCTGTGAAATGCATCATTTGGCAGTCTGAAATGACTCATGTTGCAAGTTCAAGTGAGGGATATGGTGATTTTATGTGTGTGAAATGATAGAGAAATGTCTTATATTTTTATTTTTCATTTCTATTTGCTTCGAAAATCAGTACCGTTTTATTTGTAGTTTATTATTACAAAATAAAGGAGCAGGCAAAGGCTTTTTATGGCATATGAAGCAGGGAAAAACAATTGCGCCCGCTCCAAATGGAGAGGGCGCAGAAAGCTCATTGGCTTTTATCTTTTCTTTCCATATCTGTCAATCAGTGTATGTTTTTTCCCTTGAATGGCCTCGAAGTAAGGCGGTTCACTGCGCAATTGCATGTCATCATAAATGAATTCGGCAATTATGGTGTCTTTTCCATCGGGCAGAATAAGTCCCATTTTCCCATTCTTCTCTGCGATGACAGGCATCATGCAGAGGTCATCGACATAGACATAGGGCGTGCGGAGAAAATCGTAAAGCGGGTGAACGAGGATGTTTCCTTCGTGGTCTTTGATGCCAAACTTCCCGTTTTTCTCAAATACTTCGTGGAATTTGATGTATTTCTTCTTGATGCGTTGCAGGTAAGCTACAATCTTTCGGGGATTGTTAATCATTCGATGCCAGTAACTGTAGGTGTCGCAATAGTTGGCAGCTGCACGCGTGATGACCATCTTCCAATCAAGTCCGCTGATGGCTTTTCGGTTCAAATCGATATAGCGGGCAATAGCTTTTTCTTTCTCCGGAATACTTAATTTAGACAGTGATTCCTCGAATTTAAGCATGATAGTCTTTGAACCTGACATGCCTTTAATATAGCGATGAATCTGTCGGCTCATCTCGTTGCATACAAATTTGTCGATTTCTGCCAACTCAATCTTGTCGACATAAAGCTCATCAAAATTCTCTGCGGTTATCTTTTTCATATTAGTGTCCTCCATTGTTTTTGCCAAAGGTAACGATTTTTAATTTGATGAAAGAATGAATTACTTTGAAATGTGACATATATATGTTATAAAACATACCTTAACTATTATTAACCGGTTTTCGGACACAATTGTTACTTCATTTTGTTGGGGATTTATTTACCTTTGCACCAATTATAAAATGAGGACTGATATGAAGAAGAAAATAGTTTTCTTTATGTGTTTTTGAGAAGTATTTATAAATAAAATAAGAAATATATGAATAAAATCAAGATGTTTTTAGGTGCTTTGTTGGGTTCGGCATTGACTGCATGTGCCCAGAATGAGAATATCACAAGTGTGGACGCAAATACCTTTCAATCGGCAATTACGAAAGACAGTGTGCAGCTTGTTGATGTGCGTACGGCCGGCGAATATGCCACCCGGCATATTCTTTATGCAGTGAATATCGATGTCCTGCAACCTGATTTCAAGGAAAAAGCAGGGAAAATGCTGGATAATTCAAAGCCGGCCTATGTTTATTGTCGTTCTGGAAGACGCAGTATGACGGCGGCAAATATTCTTGTGGGAATGGGATTTAAGGTGGTTAATCTAAAAGGTGGAATAGAAAGCTATCCTGTAACAGAAAAATGATAAAAGGATATTTCGTTGTCGGTGGGCTTTAAGCATGTAGCTTGTAAGCCTCACTTCAGAAAAGAAAAGGCAGAGAATTCTCGATAAAGCGGTTTGCCTTTTCTTTCTCTTTTAGGAGCGACAGGAGCTTTTCATTCCTTTTATTTGTGGTTTAAAAAGGTTTGTAGATTGACCGCTTTAGTTCTGTCCATGATGATGAAAATGTCAATCAGCCACCAAACGCCCAATCCTCCGCAGGTGAATAGCTTCAGAATGCCCAAGCCAATATCACCAACGTAGAGGCGGTCGATACCTAAATGCCCTGTGAGAATTGAAAGAATGATACTGATGGTTGGGTCTTTCAGCTGTGACATAAACAAGCTGGCATGGCTGTAGTCCATTTGTGTCAGTTGGTTTTTGATGCTATTGAGTGACATCAGGGGCAAGCGATTAGCGTAGATGCAAATGAGTTGTTCTGCTTGATTTTGTTCCATGTTTCAAATGTGATAGAGATTTCTGACAATCAGCCATGCAAAGAATGTAATGACATAAAGCCATACGGCAGGTTTGCTTTCAATGATTTTTTTCAGACTGTTTTTATATTTTCCTTGCGGTAGGGCCATCGCTACGAGGAACGAAAGTGCATAGGGCAGGGCGTAAATCAGATAATAATTGTAGGCGATAGCATGCAAAAAGTCTCCATGCAGAAAGGCATGGAAAAAGCGTTGTATGCCACATGAAGGGCAATCAAGCCCGGTAAGAAGTTTGAAAGGGCATTTGGGCCAAAGCTGATAAGATGAAGGATTGGCGATGTATAGAGCCAAGATTGCGACAGCCACCGCGGAGATGACTGCCCCAATTTTTATCTTACTCACAATCAGTGCATTTTAGAGTAGGCTAAGAAGAATTGCAGAATAGTATAGACAGCCCCGAGAATAAAGCCGAGGACAATGCCGTAAGTGCTGTATTTCTTGGCAGTTTCAGCTTCAGCGATTGCTTCCTGATAATGTCCTGTTGCATAGAGGCTGTCGACTTTGCTGGCCTTGATAATGGCAACAATGCCAAAAGGAAGGCAGCAACACACGGTTGTGAAGATGGCAAGTGCAAGGTTGTTGTTGGGTTTAGGCATGGGAGGTGTGGTTTCCTGGCATGCGGCTTTTACTTCATTTTCGATTTGAGCTTCCTGTTGAGGTGTGAAATTTTGCTCGTTGAGTTGTTCGTTGTCCATGTGTTTAATGTTGTTGGAGACTGTTGTTATACAAGCATGTGCATGTCTCCACTATCTGCCCATGCTGCTATTTTGTTCGTTTACAGAGCATTTGTATTCTGCTTTCTTGCTCGACGGTCATACCTTGTATAAGTCTTTGCCTCCGGCATATTCATTCAGATAATGAATGATTTCGCAAAGTTAAGCATTATTTGCGGCTCTCACAAATGATGCGTGGAAAATATGTAAAATAGATTAATTTCCGGATAGCTTGGCCCATTCAAGGCTTTCTCCTTACATCGCGCCCCTCGAACTTGCAAATGGCATCAATCCATTCGGGCAGCATGGGAACAGACTCGTTCCGCTCAAGATCAAAGGCTACCATGACAGTGCGACCGATGCATTTCACTTCTTGTGTGTCAATATCTACAAGGCGTTGGATAAGCGTGAAACTCTTTGTTCCAATCTCGGTAATGGCAGTTTGCACCTCAACTCGGTCGGTACTGTGCACCTGGGCAAGGAAGTCGGCTTCTACATGAACTGCAAAAATGGCATGATTGCCTTTGGGAATGTTGCACACTTTGCGCACATAGTCAATCTTTGCCGTGTCATAATATTGGAAATAGGCCGTGTTGTTGATGTGTCCGAACTGATCGGCATCGGTAAATCTCAATTGAATTTGCAGTTTATGATGAAATTCTATCTGTTCCATTTCCCAAAGATATTTCTTTCTGTTGATAATGCTGTTGGAGAGCGGACGAGCGTCCGTTGTCCGTTTTCAGTTGCAATATTCGCATTTTTTCCTGACATATACAAATATTTCCCACTTGATTTGAACGATTTCTTTGAATATATGGGTGCTGCTTTATGAAACGATCATCGTGCTTTTAGAAGCTTGTGTCTTTGGTGTATGAGGTCGTTTGAGAATGAAACTGTATGTGTGCATTTGCTTTTTTAATAGCTTGTTAAACTTTGTTTGTATTGTCAGTTTTCGTCAATATTTCGTTTTCTTATGGATAAATTTGTCGTATTCATAATAAAAGTTTATCTTTGTAGACTAAATTACGCATAATCTGTCAACTTACGATTCATGCTTATGGTGTTTGTATTCACTATAGTAGCTACTGCGGACTTTTGGTATTAAATTATCAGTCAGATGCGGATAGTTGCATGAGTATCGTGTTTTCTCCTTGATATTTTTGTGAAGGAGGAGGAAAAGTTGTATGATTTCTGTGCGAGTTTATTTGGATTAGTAATGGAGTCTGTTTACGATTATCTTATTGTAGGAGCTGGACTTTTCGGTTCAATATTTGCTCAGTTTGCTCATCAGCAAGGCAAACGATGTTTGGTCATTGATAAACGAAATCACCTTGGGGGAAATCTGTATTGTGAGACTGTTGAGGGAATAGATGTGCACAAATATGGTGCGCATATATTCCATACGAATTCGAAACAAGTGTGGAATTTCGTAAATTCATTTGTAGAATTTAATCGTTACACAAATTCTCCCGTTGCTGATTACCAAGGGAAGCTTTATAATCTTCCTTTTAACATGAATACTTTTTATCAGATGTGGGGGGTGACTACACCGGCTGCGGCTCGAACCAAATTAGAAGAACAGCGTGCGGAAGCGATTGCGAAGATGAAAGCTGAAGGTGTTGACGAACCGCGTAATCTTGAAGAACAGGCGCTTACACTGATAGGAAAAGATATCTATGAGCGATTGATTAAAGGTTATACTGAAAAACAATGGGGGCGGAAATGTACCGAGCTTCCTGCATTTATCATTAATCGGTTGCCTGTTAGATTTGTCTTTGATAATAATTATTTCAATGATAAGTATCAAGGCATCCCTATTGGCGGGTACAATAGATTGATCGAAGCTTTGCTCCATGGCGTTGATACGATGACCGACGTTGATTTCTTTGATTGTGAGCATAGCTACAATCATGTTTCGAGATTTCATAAGGTTAGAAATTCAAACTTTGATGTTCAATGCAGGCAGCTTGTTTTTACAGGTAAGATTGATGAATACTTCGGTTATCGACTTGGAAAGTTGGATTATCGCACAGTGCGTTTCGAGCAAGAGACGCTCGATATGCCGAATTATCAGGGAAATGCGGTTGTAAATTTCACAGAAGCTGCTGTCCCATATACGCGCATTATCGAACATAAACATTTTGCATTATTTGGCCAAGCTGTCTATGACAATCCAAAGACAGTGATCTCTCGTGAATATTCAACAGAGTGGCAAGACGGTATGGAACCTTATTATCCTGTGAATGACGACAAAAATAACCGCCTTGCGCAACAGTATCGTGCATTGGCCTCAAAAGAGGAGAAAGTTATCTTCGGTGGACGTCTTGCTGAATATAAATATTATGACATGGCTCCGATTGTAGAGTGTGTGATGAAAATATTCCAAGTGTAGAAGAAATAGTAGATAAGAATAAATTTCAATGATTAAGAATATGAAAAAGTCTATCGTTCCTATACTATTGGAAATGGAAGCGGAGAATTATATTTCCATTGTCAGAGATAAAGTTCGAGGGAAAATTTTTTCCAGCACCTAATAATGTAGATGAATATTTGAAAACCATGTATGGTGACTGGAAAACTATTCCTGATGCAGAACATAGAGAGATACATAATTTTTCTTTTAGATTCATATAATTGAAGTATGACTTTACATTTCAAATATATTGACCGATTAAAAGGCTTTGCGATGCTATGTGTTGTATTGGGACATATCGTATGTTTCACGATGTATGACACTTGGGATATTGCTGTACAGGATATCAATTTGGCTTTTGTGAATACGTTTCACATGCCTTTGTTCATGTTCTTATCAGGTTTTGTAATCCATACTCTCCCAAATTGTAAGAAATTAGCTAAGAAGTGTTATAGTTTCTTACTTCCTTTCTTGTTCTTTGGAGGGATATATACCTATGTGAGCAACGGAACAATAGAAAGTGCTCTTATTAATGAGTTTAAGAATGGTTATTGGTATTTGATGGTGCTTGCAATGTTCTATTGTTTGCTTACTTTACAGAAATCAGCCAAGAATAAATGGTTTGAATTTATTATTCCATTTGTAATCTACTTTATTTTATCTATAGCAGTTAAACATCTGCCTTCAAATTCTGTGGATTTATTAAGTTTGGGATTGTGTCGGGCAAATTATCCTTTTTTCATGCTCGGGTATTTTGTCAGGAAATATAATTGGATGGAATGGTTGGTGAATAATAATTGGTTATTTACGATTGCTTTATTATCATTTATCCCGGTATATGTTATGTTTCATGAAGGTGTATTCAATCATTTCATTCAGATACTGATAATACTTATTCTTATTGTTATTTTATATGTGTTCAAAAAGAGAGAAAAAGATGATTCTTATATAGAGAAAGTTTTGGCATTTATAGGGAAAAATTCTTTGGATGTTTATGTTTTGCACTATTTTTTCTTCCTTATCATCAACCTTCGTGGACTTGCTTTGTGGTTTAAGAGTACAGGGAATATATTGATCGAAAGTGTTATGTTGGTTGTTTTTGCCTCTGGTATCTCTCTCTTATGCATATATTTAGGAAAACTATTAAAGCAAAGTAATCTTATAAGGAAATATGTGTATGGACACTTTTAAGGGTATCTTCACTTGCAGTAAATAAGGCATATAAGAATGTCACAAGAAATGTCAGGTAACAAATTGATTGCTAAGAATGCGACTATGTTATATGTTCGCATGTTTTTTACATTAGCAATTAGCTTTTATAGTTCCCGAATAGTATTAAAGGCATTAGGTGTATCTGATTATGGCATTTATAACGTCGTTGGCGGTGTAATTGTAATGATTAATGTTCTGACTGGGTCATTAGGAAATGCAACCTCTCGTTTTTTGACATATTCTTTAGGAAAAGATACCCCTATTGTCCTTCAGACAGCATTCTCCACAGCTTATTATATCCATCTTATTCTGGCTATAGTTTTTCTACTGATAGCGGAAACTTTGGGGTTGTGGTTTGTTAATACACAGCTTGTTATTCCTTTAGACCGCATGGTGGCTGCTAATTGGGTCTTTCAGTCTGCAGTTGTAAGTACGGCATTAAGTATAACGCAGGTCCCTTATGATGCTTCCATAAATTCTCATGAGAAGATGGGAACTTTTGCCTATTTGCAAATTCTCAATGCTGTCCTAAAATTAGGAATAGCATTCATAGTTTTATATTTTTCTTTTGATCGTTTGATTTTATATAGTATTCTTTATGTAACTTTAGCAATCGTCTTTTTATTATACTATCGTTATTACTGTATTAAGAATTTTCCAGAATGTAGTTTGATTCTTATTTTCGAAAAATCTTTGTTTAAGAATATGATGTTTTTCTCTATATGGAATCTTGTGGGTAATGTAAGTGAAACATTAAAAGATCAAGGGCTAAATGTACTACTGAACCGTTTCTTTGGCACATTACTTAATGCTGCAGCAGGGGTAGCAGGTCAGGTAATGGGAATATTATCAGCTTTTTCAGGCAACATAACTGTTGCATTCCGTCCTCAAATCGTTAAAGAATATGCTGCTGGTAATTTTAATCGCTTTAATTATCTTATTAACATGGGGACAAAATTCCAAACAATTGTCTGTATTTTAACGATTGCACCTATACTGTTTAATTTAGATTTCTTAATGCATTTATGGTTAGTTGAGGTTCCTAATGGTGCTATAATTCTTTGTCAGATACTGTTAATCAATACTATTTTCTTTAGCTTAAATCCTTTTATTTATCATGGTATTGTTGCGACTGGTCGTGTTCGATACGTTAATATCGGGGTGAGTATTACATGTGTGATATTCGTAAGCTTATTCTATTTAGTTCTGAGGTTAACGCATTCTTATGTGTTAATATATATATTAAATATTTTGAGTTCACCAACATATACGATAATCTATGTTATGATTTTAAAGAAGGTTCTCAATGACTTTGATATAAGAGCCTTTGTCTTAGGTTCTTTGGCTCCTTTATTGGGGCTCGCGGCATCTGCTTGCATCTTAGCTTGTGCATTAAAAATGGTCCCTATGCATCCAATTTTGCACATACTTCTAGCTTTGATAGTATGTTCTTCTTTTACATGTCTTATATCTTATCGATTTTTACTGGAAGCTAATGAAAGAAATTTATGCCGTAAGTTTATCGCAGAAAAGTTCTCTATAAGGAAGTTATAGAATTCAAAACTATACGGTGTATATTAATTATAACGGCTTTTCAAGAGGATAAGCCTTACTTTTATCGATTAAATAGTAATATGTATGTGTTGCTTTTGGTGGTGTTGTGCCTACAAGTTAATGGTCTTACTATTTATGCTCTTGTGAAAAAGCAAAGGATGAGGTTAAGTGTATTTTCTGATTCTTTTGATATTATAATTTTATTCTATCAAGAGTCCATAATAGAACTAAAAAGGTTAAATATATATGAACAATACTTAGCTGTTTGGGAGAGTTAGTTTTAATTGGTACATAAGCACATTGCATTATATAGTTATTTTTCTAAATTCATTTTGGATATTTTCTTTAGTAATAAATAAATTAAGTATCATTATTTTGATTTTCTTGTGAAGATAGCATATATTATAAATGGGCTATGGAATCCTGCAGGTATGGAACGGGGTTTTACTGTACGAGCAAATTTCCTTTGTAAGTATTTTGATATAACTTTCATTACGAGAGGACAAGGACATAGACCTGATTATTTCCCTTTAGAAAAGCGTATTCATAGGATTGATATAGATGATAAAATACCCTATTTTAATGGGTTGGAAAAATGTTTGTTAGAGAATCAATACGATATTACCGTATCCACTGGTGGTGAAGAATTCTTTTTTCTGTATAAAATAAAAGATAACAGTAAGAAGATTTTTGAATTCCACTTTTCCTATGATATATCCAATGTGTGGATGCGCAGTATCATGAATCCTATAAAAAGAAAGATATGGGCTGAAATTCAAAAGTTTAGGCGTATATATTTTGCGAGTAATTATGATCAAGTAATTGTTTTGACAAAGACAGATTGGAAGAAGTGGAGAAAATGGACATCGAAAGTCTCATATATATATAATCCGTCAACAATAATTTGTCATGAAACTTCAATATGTGAAGGTAAGTCAGCAATTGCTGTAGGACGTCTAAGCTATGAAAAGGGCTTTGATTATCTTATAGATTCATGGGAAAGAGTGCATCAAAAATACCCTGATTGGCAATTAGACATATTTGGTGAAGGAGCATTGAGGTCAGACTTACAAGCAAAGATCCAAGAAAAAGGATTAGCTAATATTATAAACTTGAAAGGTGTTACAAACGATATTGTGAAAGAATATCAGAAACATTCAATCTATTTGATGAGCTCTCGCTCCGAGGGGTTCCCCTTGGTTCTCATAGAAGCAAGCGCATGTGGCTTGCCAATCGTTTCATTTAATTGTCCCAGTGGACCGAGTGAGATTGTTGAGCATGGAGGAAATGGATTTTTAGTCAGTCCTGTTGGTAATATTGATGCCATGGCTAATCGTGTCATGCAGTTAATGGCTGATAAGTCTTTACGGCAGAAAATGGGACAACGTTCATTAGAGTTATCCCAAAGGTTTAAGCTTGAAAATATTGCTGCCGAGTGGATTGAACTTTATAATCAATTGGTAAGTTCGTAAGGAATTCAAGGAAGAATTAAAATCTTTATTGATGATAAGCGTAATAAAGTCTGTAGTTGCATGAAAAAACTTTCGATATTAATCCCTGCTTACAACGTAGAACGTTGGCTTCCCCGATGTCTGAATTCAATATTAAGTCAAGTAGAGGATGATATTGAAATCGTCATTGTAGATGATGGTTCCACAGACACTACATTGCAATGTGCCAATGAATTTGCTGAGAAGTGGAATGACATCAGGGTGTTTTCTAAGCATAACGAAGGTGTGGGGGCAGCCCGGAATTATCTTTTAGATAAGGCTTGCGGAGAGTTCATCTGGTTTGTCGATTCGGATGATTATATTGCCGAAGGCGCTCTTCGGCACATTTTTTCGGAGCTGAACAGCACGATAGATTTGTTGAGCGTTTCATATAATGGCGGTGTGTTTACGCCTTTTGAAGGGAGTGCCACCGAATATATACAAAAAGGATATATCAATGGTTATCTTTGGACGAAGATAATAAGACGGAGTGTCATTGAAGACGCCCATATCCGTTTTGACCCCCAAAGATATTCTCAAGAAGACTGGTTTTTCCTGATGCAGGTCTATCCATTATTGGGAAATATCAAGCAGATTACGCTGCAGGCATATGTCTATTGCGATGACAATGAAAATTCCGTGATGCGAGAAGCGCATGCAGAACATACAAGAAGGAATGTGGCCGACTCCCGAGAAACCATTTGTAATTTCAAGAGGTTTATAGATAGTCATCGTGACCAATCCTATAGCAGAGCCTATGAACAATGGATGAATTTCTCTGCAGCCGGCTATCTCTATAGTCTCTTCCCGATTGATTATGCCATGGAGGAGATAAAAAACGACATCAAGATATTCAGAGAGAAAGGGGTTTATCCGGTTGGGAAAACAGGGCGTAGGAAAGCTGATTTGTTCTTGATGTTTGCCAATCATGAGAAGATTTATCTTCTGTTGGTCAAGCTATATCGAATATTTAAGTAGAGACTTAGGTTTGTCTCTCTGAGGTTTACAGATGATTATAAGTCGCATCTAAACCATAAAACTGCTTCATTTTCAATATACAAAACGACCTTTAAGATTGCTTTAATGTGTCGGTTTTGTAAGTATTATTATCCGAATTTTAACATTTTAGAATGCTGCCTTATAGAATATAAAAGATGAAAAATGAGGAATGATTTTACGATTTGGCTGTGACATCCACAGATTTTGAGGCATTATATGCCGTAACTTGATGCTGATGACAGGGCCAATTGAGTCAGAATATGTGATAAAATCATAGAGATTGCCCCGTAACTCAATGCAGATTGCAGTGCTTTTTCACGTGATTTTATGTCATGTTTTTATGTGAGTGTTTCTAATGTTTTAATAATCAACGAGTTGCAAATTTACAGAAAACAGCACTTATTTGGGCCGAGATAGCGTCTTGTTTCAAATGTGCGAGTTTTGTGAAAGAGATTGTAAATATTTTTAAGAACTTATCATATATAATTTACTATATGTAATTATGTGGATGAATTTGATAGATTTTGTTAAACAGTAAGATTAATGTTAGAGAAGATATTCAATTTTTTTCTGCCTCTTTTATATTTTACCCCAATATTACGTCATAATTATATGTGCAGGCGTCAATTGCTTCTGCCTTTGTATCATCGTAAGAAAACGGGAAAAAGTAGAGCCAAAGACAGAAAGACTATCATTTACATGGTGCAGCCGGAAACGACATTCTCCGGTGGATTGTCTGATCGTCTCAGAGGTATTACCTCTGTTTATGCAGAATGTAAACGCCGGAATCTGCCTTTTAAGATAGTCTTTGAACCTTTGCATTTGCAGGATTATTTAGTGCCTAATCTGTATGATTGGCAGATTGATGAGAAAGATATCTGTTGGAATACGGAGGAGGTTTATCCTTGCACGCTTCTGACTTATCATCATAATCTTCGTAACTGTTTGCAACTATTTGCACAAAGAACCATTCTTCGTTACTATTTGAGAAAGCCTTATCAGCAAATTCATGTCTACTCAAACATGGCAATTGCGGATAAGAAATTCAGTGTTTTATTCAACGAACTCTTTCAACCTTCTGAACAACTGCAAAGGCATATTGATTATCATCTTGGCCAGTTGGGAGGGAAAAAGCAATATATCTCATTGACTTTTCGGTTCAGACAGTTGTTGGGAGATTTTAAGGAAGGCGGAGAAATCTTGCCGGAGCGGGAGAGAGAGGCTTATATTCTTAAATGTATAAAAGGCGTTAAGAAGCTGCATTCGAAATATCCTGATGAGCATGTCTTGGTGACCAGTGACAGTAAGACGTTCTTAGACCGACTTTCTGTGCTTGATTATGTCTATGTTATTCCCGGTATGGTTGTCCACATGGGCTTCACCTTTGATGCGAGTCAAGATGCTTATATGAAATCTTTTATAGACTATTTTATGTTGAGTTATGCGAAGAAGGTGTATCAAATGACAGATAAACGGTTGTTCAGAAGTGGTTTCCCACGTCGGGCTGCCATGTTGAACAATGCTCCTTACGAGGAAATAAAGCTTTAAGAATGGTTAAAGGAAAATCCAAACGAGTTGTTTATCTCGATACGGTTAAGTTTCTTGCTATTTGGATGGTATGCATTGGGCATTCTTATAGATTGGCAACTATGGATTCTCCCTCAATTCTAAATCGTTGGATATATTCTTTCCACATGCCGTTGTTTATGTTGCTGTGTGGGTATTTCTCTTTGAATTCGTTTCAGAAAACATTCTTGGTCTTCCTGAAACAAAAGACCATTCAACTATTAGTTCCTGCCGTCTCTATCACTTTATTGACTATATTTGTCTGTTATTTTATGAAGGTTCCTAATCTTTCGATAATAGTAAAGTCGGAATTGATCGGTGGGATGTGGTTTCTGAAAACATTGTTTTGCTGTTTTGTCTTTACTTATATTGCAAAGCGTATAGGAAAGAATGATTTGGTAACCGCAATAGGTTCAATAGTTTTTGCATTATTGTTTCCTCATGGATATTTCCTGCAGTTTAACTGGATGTTGATATTCTTTTGGACAGGATTTTTCCTCAGGTCATATTCCAAAGCCTATGAAAGATATCGCTTGATAGTGACAATAAGTTCTTTGCTTATATTTGTTTTATTGTGCGATCATATAGCTCCACAAGTGCTTACTTATGAAGTACTCTTTCGTCATCCTTTGCAACTTCCACGGCAATATATCACGGGCTTGTCCGGTTCTTTGTCGCTGATTGGTTGTACTTATTATGTGTGTAGGTGGTTGAAAGAACAGACTTGGCTTATCAATAGCTTAGCCGAAATAGGAACATATACCTTGGGAATTTATGGATTGCAGTCTATAGTTCTTCAAAGGATATTTGCAAATTATATTCATGTAAATAAAACTTTGATTTCCGATTGGCAGTTAGATTTCTTTATAGTGCCATGTATCGGTTTGTTTTCAGTACTTATATGTTTTTTTCTCATACAAGTGTTGAAGCGCGGTAAGATTATGAACTTTTTCCTATTTGGTAATCAGTATTAGAGATGAAAGAACGGTTGGCGGTCGTTGATAATGGCATCGGCGAGGCTGTTCACCGCGATGCCGATGCCGTAGTAGGTGGCGTGTTTGCCGGCGATGATGGCGAGCGCGGCGTTGCGCACGTCGTAGGCGATGGCTTCTTTGATTTTGTCGTCCCACGGGATTTGCCGCTCGCTCATGAAGGTGGCGACCGGCATCCCGGCGATGAGCGCGCCGCTCCAGCACATCACGGAGGAGTCGCCGTGTTCGCCCATGACGTAGGAGTGGACGTAGCGCGCGTTCACTCCGGCGCGTTCGCCGATGAGCTGGCGGAAGCGGGCGCTGTCGAGGATGGTGCCGGAGCCCATCACCAGCGACGGGTTCGGGTGCAGCGCGCGGGCGATGCTGGTCATGATGTCCACCGGGTTGGAGACAAGCAGCACGACCGCATCGGGTGCGGCCTGGACGACTTGCGGCACGATGCTGGCGAGGATGGCGGCGTTGCGCGACAGCAGGTTCAGCCGCGATTCGCCCGGTTTTTGGTTGGAGCCGGCGGCGATGACGACCAGCGCGGCACCGGTGAGGTCTTTGTAGTCGCCCGCGTAGGCACGCACGCCTTTGGCGAGCGGCGCGCCGTGGGCGATGTCGGCGGCTTCGGCCTTGGCACGCGGTTCGTCGCGGTCAATCAGCACGATTTCGCTACAGGTGCCGTTGAGCATCATTGCGTATGCGGCGGTGGCGCCGACGAATCCGGCGCCGATGATTCCTACTTTTGCCATGGGTTTCTCCTGTTTGTGGGTTGGAAGGATTTGTTTTGCTGGGGATGGGTTTAAGGGTTGCGGCGGCGGGCTCAAACGAGGTTCTGCACCTGCTCCCGCATTTGTTCGATAAGGACTTTGAGCTCGACCGATGCCTGACTCTGCGCGTTGTCGCCCGCCTTGGAGCCGAGCGTGTTCGCTTCGCGGTTAAATTCCTGCATGAGGAAATCGAGACGGCGACCAATCGCGCCGTGCTGTTGCAGGGTTTTGCGCGCCTCCTCGATGTGGAAGCGCAGCCGGTCCAGCTCTTCCTGCACGTCCATTTTGGACAGTATTTGCGACAGCGCCTGCCCGGCAATAGCGGGATCGGCCTCAAATTGCAGCGCGCGCAGGCGTTCCTGCATGATGGCGGCGGTTTTTTCCTGCAACTGCGGTAGTCCGGCGACCACGCCGTCCAGCACCGCGCTCATGCTGTCCAGCCGCGCGGCAAGCACCCCGGCAATCGCTTCGCCTTCGCGCGCGCGCATGGCGATGAAATCGGCGAGTGCGGCGTCAAAGAGGCGCAGTACGGCGGCATCCAGCGCGTCTTCGCTGTTGTATTCGCGCACCAGCACGCCGGGCAGGGCGAGCAGGTCGCTCCAGCCGGGCGCACCCAGATTCGCCTGCGGGTCGGCGGCGGCGAACTTGTCCAGCCAGGCGGTGAGCGCATTGGCATCCAGCCGCTGCGCGTTGCCCTCGCCCATGTTCTCGACGAATATCCAGATTTCCACCTTGCCGCGCGCGACTTCCGCCTGCAGGCGCTCGCGAATCGCGCCTTCCAGATGGCGCAAGGTGTCGCCCATCTTTACCTGGATTTCAAGGAAGCGGTGATTCACCGATTTCAATTCCACACTGATGCGCCATTGCGCGTTTTCTTCGGTGGCGCGGGCGAAGGCGGTCATACTCTGTCGCATGGGCAATGTCCCTGTAAGAAAGTCGGGCGCATGATACGCCCTTTTGCCGGAAAACACAGCGCGCACCCTTTATAATGCGCGGCCTGCCCACATTAACTCACAAGGAAACATCATGCGCGCCAGCAACCGCCGTCCCGACCAGCTCCGCCCGGTCAGCATCGAACGCGGCATCAACAAATACGCCGAAGGCTCGGCACTCATCCGCTGCGGCGACACCCACGTCCTCTGCACCGCCAGCGTCGAAGAAAAAGTACCGCCCTTCCTTCGTGGCAAGGGACAAGGCTGGGTGACGGCCGAATACGGGATGCTGCCGCGCGCCACGCATGAGCGCACCGTGCGCGAATCCGCCCGTGGCAAACAGCAGGGGCGCACCGTGGAAATCCAGCGCCTGATTGGCCGCTCGCTGCGCGCGGTGGTCGATCTCGCCGCACTCGGCGACCGCGCAATAACGATTGACTGCGACGTGCTGCAAGCCGACGGCGGTACGCGCACCGCGGCGATTAGCGGCGGCTTTGTCGCTTTGGCGGATGCCATCCGCACCCTGATTCAGCAGGGACGGCTGAAACAAAACCCGCTGCACGGCCAGCTCGCTGCCGTCTCCGTCGGCGTGTATCGCGGCACGCCGCTGTTGGATTTGGAATACGCCGAAGACAGCGAAGCCGAGACCGACATGAACATCGTGATGAACGACGGCGGCGCGTTTATCGAAATCCAGGGCACCGCCGAAGGCCACGCCTTCCGCCACGACGAAATGCAGGCGATGCTGGCGCTGGCCGACAAGGGCATCCGCGAAATCATGCAGGTGCAGAAGCAGGCGTTGGGGTTGTGAGCCGTCGGCTTTCCCGCAGTGAGCGAAAAGAAGCGCGCTATTCTGCATGACTATAAAAAACGCCATCCGGCATAATTCTCGCCCCCCAAAAAGTCGCCCTACAAGGCGGCTTTTTCATAAACCCAAGGAGGTTGCATGCAATTCCCCGTCATAATTACCGGCATCGGTATTTTTCTTTTGCTTGGCATATTCGGTATGGTCCGGCAACAATGGCGTGCGCAAAAAAGAAAACGTTTCAAGAAAACGCAGGCGGAAGAAAATCTGCGGATTGTGCGGGAAAACCGCTATCAGGCAAAAAAGATTTGTAATGCCAATGAGCGGGCAGCATATACCGCCGCCTGTGCCGTGATATGGGAGCGGCAACGCAAGGAGCGGGTATTCGTGCAGGTGTCATTAGGCGAAATTATCATGCACCCGCATGGCCGCGTGCATGCGGCGATTAACAGCAAACGGGTGGATTTGTTGGTGACAGATGAGCAGTTCAATGCGCTAATTGCCATTGAGATTGATGGCAGCGGGCATCATCTCACCAATTACAGTCATATCAATGATGAGGGAAAAACTTTGGCGCTGCGCTCGGCTGGGATTCCGCTATTGCGCGTTTCGGCGCGGCAGGATAATCATGAGGATATCAAGCGGCAGGTACGGAAAGGTTTGGAGCAGTTTTTTGCCAAGCGGGTCAATGGAGAATTTATGAAATAAATAAAGGCGGACGGGTGTCCGCCTTTGTTTTTTAGTGTAAGCCGCCGAATTTGCCGCTGTTGAACGCCTGGATTTTTTGCAGGATTTCTTCGCGGGTGTTCATCACGAACGGGCCGTAGGCGGCGACGGGTTCGTCAATCAGTACGCCGCTCAAAAGCAGCAGTTTGCCGTCTGCCGCGTCCGCGGTAAGGCGGATGCTGTCGCCGTTTTCCGCGAAGGTGGCGAGTTCGCCGGGGCGCAGGCTGTCGCTGTCGTTGAGGCGGGTGTCGCCATGCAGCGCGACCAGCAGCAGGTTGTGGTTTTTCGGCACCGGCAGGGTCATCGTGCCATGCGCGGGCAGGTTGATTTCCCAGACGTTCAGCTCCGTGTGGGTGTGTGCCGCGCCGCTCGTGTCGCCGAGTTTGCCCGCGATGAGGCGGACGCTGCCGTCACCCGTGGCTACGGTCGGGATGTCCGCCGCGCGCAGGCTTTGGTAGGCGGGCGCGGTGTTTTTCTTTGCGGCGGGCAGGTTCACCCAGAGTTGCACCATTTCAAAGGTGCCGCCCGTTTTGCTGAAGGCTTCGCTGTGAAATTCTTCGTGGACGACACCGCTGCCTGCGGTCATCCATTGCACGTCACCGGGGGCTATGGTGCCGCCGTTGCCGCTGCTGTCGCGGTGTGCGACTTCGCCTTGCAGGGCGAGGGTGACGGTCTCGAAGCCGGCGTGCGGGTGCGCGCCGACGCCTTTCGCGTGGGGCGCTTCGTTCGGGGCGAAGTGTTGCGGCATGGCGTAGTCGAGCATGAGGAAGGGGCTGGTGTGTTTGTCGCCCTGCATATGGCTGAAGAGCGGGGAAACGTGGAAGCCGTCGCCGACCCAGTGGCGGGCAGGGGCGGTGTGGATTTGGCTGATGTTGCGTAGCATGGAATGCTCCTTGTTTTTGAAC